>Ga0075469_10000654_pt1 | contig 15589 bp, 10 predicted proteins | sample DEB08_DNA_13_FD_77577 | JGI IMG/M metagenome (GOLD analysis project Ga0075469, IMG submission 77577) | Aqueous microbial communities from the Delaware River and Bay under freshwater to marine salinity gradient to study organic matter... | ecosystem: Environmental > Aquatic > Marine > Coastal ...
TTCTCGCCGATGTTTTGCGCACTGGGCGAGTGCTGGCGCAGAAACTCGGCAGGAAAGTAGCTCTCGCTGCCATCTTGCCAGAGAATGCAGAGTTCACTGCCGATCAGTTTAATGTCAGTTGGTTTAGCCATGGTCTGGGCTTACTTGTAAAATCCAGCATGTTGCAGTTTTTTCATCAGAGCGATGGCGGGGCCGGAACGGTTGAGAATGTAGAGGTGAATCCCTGGGGCACCTCTTTTCAACAATTCGTGAGCTTGCTGATAGCTCCACTCGATTCCGATCGCTTCGACTGTAGCCTTGTTGTCGCCGGCGGCAATGAGTTGTTCGTTGAGGGCCATGGGGATGCTGGTGCCACACATCTCACAGAAGCGCAGTGCTTGTTGGTAGGAGGTGACTGACATCAGGCCGGGCAGTACGGGAACGGTGATCCCTGCGCGACGGCAATTGTCGACGAATTCGAAATAGGCACTGTTATTGAAAAATAATTGCGTGGTGACGAAAGTCGCGCCGGCATCTACTTTGCGTTTCAGGTTGAGCAGGTCGATTTCTAGCGAAGGGGCTTCGGGGTGCTTTTCGGGGTAGCCCGCTACGCCCAAGTCGCATTCTGGGTACACTTCGCGAATCAGTTGCACCAGCTCGTTGGCGTATCTCAGTCCGTCTGGATGTGGTGTGAAGTTGGTTTCGCCTTTGGGTGGATCACCGCGCAGCGCCATGATTTGCTTGAGGCCTGCTGTCTTGAATTCGGCAATGGTCTGCTTCAACTCTTCGCGCGAGTGCCCAACACAGGTGAGGTGGGGCATCACGGCGTAGCCATAGTCTTCGTGTAGCTTACGTGCGTAGTTTAGCGTGCGGCTGCGCGTGCTGCCGCCCGCGCCGTATGTGATTGAGACGAAGTCTGGGCAGTAAGCCTTGATGCACTCTGCGGTGTGCAGCAGTTGCTGTGCTGTAGCGTCCGATTTAGGCGGAAAAAATTCGACCGAAAAAAGTGGATCGTTGGCCGCGAGGCGCTGTTTGATCGAAAGTGTCTTCATGATAACGAATCAACGTATGATGATATGATGATATGTAAAGTGTAATGTTGCGGCACTCGTATTGAGTGAGTGATGTACCTTGAGGAGTTCCGATCGCATGTCGAAGTCAATTTAACAGGAGAGCAGTTATAGTATTGATTTTGTCACCCGTGTGACTGTGCTAAATATTTCTTAGTAATGCCTTATCAAGTTCGCCTCAGTCATATTAACTCTGATTATAGTGTCGTGCCATTGCCGATCGACACATGGTCGACTGTGGTTGAGGACGAAGATGCTTTGATCATTATGTTGAATCGCGTGGCAATAACCAGCTCACAACATCCGACGCATGAGTATCCAGTTATATCTGTAGCTGCTGGGAGTATACGAGCAACGATTACAGTGATCGGCGGACAACTCTATTATACCGACCCGAATGTACTGAATCGTTCGAATATCAAGGTCGTCGCAGGTGGGGCCTTGCAGTTGCTGAAAGGCTCGTCGTTTGAAAGCGTGCTAAAGTCTGAAGCTGCGATGATTAATGCGGAGGGCAAGTTGGCGGATAAATCGCGTCGAGCGAGGATGGCGCCTAATGTGCGAGAGCACTTATTGATCGTGTTGTTGATCGTGTTGTTGGCGGTATTGTGCAACACCGTCATTTCTACTTGGAAACAGTTGACGGAAGGCCCTGCCTTAGTGCCTATTTTTGAATTTACCCCAGGGGCGATAGCGGGTGAAAGTATTCGTGCTTATTCTGGGCTTTATGTGGAAGACTACCAAGAGGGTGGAAAAGTCATAGAGCTGACGGACGAGGGGCAGTTTAAATTATACGAGATGTGGCGATCTGCTGAGCTTGCGGGCTTCACTTTGCAGCAGGTTGAATCACTACCGCTGCGTCTAGGCTCTCAAGGGGATAAGCCTGCATTGATGGCAGGCGACTTTTATCTGTTATTACCCAAGGGAGATGACCGTATATTGCTAAACAATATCCTATTTCGTCGACACTCTGGGCCTCTCGATAATATCGGGAAGTTGCAATAGGCCCTATAATTATTCGAGCAACAGGCTATTGCTCGAGGTAGTAGCGTAGGCTCATTCCTGAGACTTGGAAATTGCCAGAGCTAGTATTGCCATCGTCTAGATCATCGTCGATTTCGGCTAGGCGAGTTGAGTCGATGCGCAGCGGTTCGCTCGAGTTGGTAGTGATTTCGATATACGCAAATAAATTGCCGCCGTTGCCATTGCCGTTGTTGCCATTGCCGTTGTTGCCATTGCCGTTGTTGCCATTGCCGCCGCCGTTGCCGCCGCCGTTGCCATTATTGCTAGCGTAGACCCAACGATAAGTGCCGCCGATAACAGACGGCTGGGTCCAAGCGCTGCTAATGCGGTCTGCCATGCCATTAGGATAGGTGCCAGACGTGCTTGTGTCGGGATAGGCTCCAAAGTTGAGCTCGTATTGCATAAACTCTTGAGAGAATATGCGTAAGTCGTTCTCCAGGGTACTGATAATTGCGTTTTCTCTGACTCGTTTGAAATAAGGAACAGCCAAGGCTGCTAATATTCCGATAATAGTGACCACCACTGCGATTTCGACGAGTGTAAATGCGGCTCGGTCTGAGCATGATTGTTTGTATCTTCTTAAAAGCACTATGTTTAAGCTATACGAATTGTAGTTTTTATAAAGGATAAATTAATTCCCTGCAGCGGATTCTTTGTCCTCAGAGAAGCCAAATAGTTCGATTTTGAGTGAATGGGCTTTTTCTAAAATGCTGGCTTTATCAAGAATCAGGACACTGCCGCTTTCCAGCGCAGCGGTGCGAATGCCTGACTCATACATCACCTCTAGTGTGCGGTGGCCAAAGACTGGTACGTCAAAACGATAGTCTTGCCTTCGCTTCACAGTCTTTACGAAAATAAGATCGTCGGTCTTGAAAGTGCCTGCGCGACTCAGCATCGAATCAGTCCCTTCGTAAGCCTCGACCGCCAGCACAGTGCCGTGTCGCACGACAACACCCTGACCTACATCTAGATCTGCCATGCCTTTGGCGATACTGATGCCGTGCTCGATATCTCTTAATCCTGCCTTTAATTTGCCGGCAGTCATTAAGCCTTGGTTGGCAAGTTGATCATCCAGAAACGAGCGGGCATCGAGCATGGAGATATCGATGGCTTCAATCTCGTTGGCTATCGCACCGAAAATGGTTTCGGCATTTTTGATCTTTAGGCTATTGAGAATCTTTAGGGCTTTTAGATCTGGATGTAGGCCGTGGAACAGGCGTCGCGGTGTGATTTGTCCAGCCATGAGTGCATAACCACAATCGAGTTTCTTTAGTGATTTGAGTAGTTTCCCGAGCTGCCCGACCTTGATTTGGATGTGTTCATTCGCAGGGGTCGATTCGATCAACGCTGGCTCAGTCTCTCCTGCAAAAGACACGATTCGGAGCGGTAAGCCAGCAGCACGTATGCGTTCTGCTGTCAGTATCGGGTATCGACCCTTGCCGGCAATTAAAGCGATGGGGCGTTGAGCAAAGCTGTCTGGTAAGAATTGCGATAGGGACAGGGCGGGACTCATGGCAATAAGCTATTCGGGGTATTCGTAAGGCCGAATAACAGGCTGGTCGAAGTAAGTGGGCGATGCAATCAAAATTGGTCGAGGTGAATCGCCATCTTTACCTGCTTTAAAAAAGACCCGTTTGCTGGCGTTTTCAGTGGCTTGAGCGAATTCCTCAACTGCTTTGGGCTGTGAGCTGAGTGTCATGCTTTCGGTGATTTCGCCGAGCATGGCACTTTGTGCACTAATGCGAATGCTTTGCGGTTCGACGATTAATTCACGGTGCTTCCGGTCTGGGTATTTATAGGTAAGCAGGCCTGCGTAAGCGGTGATCTGAGCAGCCATATCAGTGTAGCGAATAATGCATGTAGCCGAGTGTACCTGTAATTCCCCTGTCGGCAGGAATACGCGCGCTTCTGAAAGCGGTGATAGGTTATTACTAACGACTGCAAGGTCTCCATCAATTAACCGTATCGAGAGGATGGATACAGATGGCTCGTAGGAGAGGCTTGCTCTCTTTTCGTTGAACGGTTGTTGGATGAAGATTTCGAATCGTACTGAAGAGTTTTCACCGATGCCAATGCCCATGCCATTCGACAGTGCTAGGAAGAGATGAGCGTTCTTGCCAGTTTCGACAGTACAGGCATTCAGATTTAGCGTATCGTGTAGTCTAGGCTGTGAGATTTGTGATTCGTCATCTTTGATCTGTATGCTGCCTTGAATGCTGGTCGCGACTGCGATTCCTTCGGCCATGTCTTCGGCATTCGAGTCGACTACCCCTCCCAGAAAAAAACCTGTAGTGATGAGGCAGTAGAGAGTTTTCCAGCACATCTTAGATTCGATATACATTAAACAGCTACGATGTTGACGATTTTTCCTGGCACGTAGATTTCGCGTTTGATGACTTTGCCGTCAATGTGAGCGCTAATTCTTTCGTGTGCCTTGGCAGTTGCGATCGCGTCGTCTTTGCAGACGTCGGCAGGAAGTTGGGCATCGCCACGGTATTTTCCATTCACTTGGAAGATAATTTTAATGGTGTCTTCCTTTAATTTACTTTCGTCAAATACTGGCCAACCTGCGGTTGCGATGCTGCCTGTATGGCCTAGAAAAAGCCAGAGCTCTTCGGCGATATGCGGCGCGAGTGGTGCGAGTAGTTTGATCAAGGATTCGACTGCGTCGAGCGTGAGCGCGTCGGCTTTACCGAGTTGATTGACGCAAATCATCATTTGCGAAATCGCAGTGTTAAAGCCGAGTGCCTCGTAGTCTTCGCTGACCTTTTTGATCGTGGCGTGCAGTATGCGATCCGTGTCGGCGTCGAGTTGCTCGGTCGTTCCAATCTTGGCCTGGCGTGTGCCGTCTTCGGCTACGACGAGGCGCCATGCCTTACGTAGAAAGCGGGCGATGCCTTCGATGCCCTTGGTATTCCATGGCTTCATTGCTTCAAGTGGGCCGAGGAACATCAGGTATAGGCGTAAGGCGTCGGCTCCGTAGTTGACCACGATACTCTCTGGGCTGACTACGTTGCCGCGACTTTTCGACATTTTCTCGCCGTCTTCGCCTAAAATGATGCCTTGGTGGAAGAGCTTTTTAAACGGCTCCGGATCGCTCACTACGCCAAGGTCGTAAAGCACATGGTGCCAGAAACGAGCATAGAGCAAGTGTAGCACCGCGTGTTCCGCGCCGCCAATATACAAGTCCGGATAGCCCCAATATTTTTCCTTTTCGGGGGCGATCAGTGCGTCCGTGTTTTTCGGATCCACGTAGCGCAGGTAATACCAGCACGAACCAGCCCATTGTGGCATGGTGTTGGTCTCCCGTGAGCCTGGTACCCAACCTTCGACGGGCGCGCTTGAAGTGGCTCCAGTTTTTGGATCGATATAGAGGTGTAGCCATTCCTCGGCTTTCGACAGTGGGCTCTGACCATCGGGCGACGGTGTGTAGCTCTCCACTTCCGGCAATGCCAAAGGCAGTGCACTCTCCGGCAGGGCAACGGCAAAGCGTAGTTCACCATCAATCTGGCAGCTGACGGGGCGCTCGACCGATTTAAGCGAGTCGTCCACTTTCGCATAATCGGCTTCGCTGACCCACACAATCGGAAAGGGCTCGCCCCAGTAACGTTGTCGTGAAAAAAGCCAGTCGCGCAGCTTAAAGTTGACCGTCGCTTCGCCGCGTTTCTCAGCGGCGAGTTGAGCGATTACCGCCTGTTTCGCACTTTCGGAGTCTTTACCGCTTTGCTCGCCTGAGTTAATTAAATCGCCAGGACCAGTGTAGGCTTCAGTCAATCCACCCGCGGCATCTTTTTCGGCGTGGCCGTTATCGTCGATGACTTGCACGATTTCGAGGTCGAATTCTTTGGCAAATTCAAAGTCGCGGGTGTCGTGCGCTGGCACGGCCATGATTGCTCCTGTGCCATAAGTCATCAGCACGTAGTCGGCCACCCAGATCGGGATTTCTTTGTCGCTGACCGGATTGATCGCCATCGCACCCGTCCATACCCCAGTTTTTTCTTTACTCAGCTCGGCGCGTTCCAGATCGGATTTGCTTTTCGCTTTTTCCGCGTAGGCGAATACGGCGTCGCTCTGCTCGGCTGTGGTAATTTGTGATAGCAGCGGATGCTCTGGCGAGATCACCATATAGGTCGCACCGAACAGCGTGTCTGGGCGGGTGGTAAAGACGCTAAGGTCTTCATCGTGGCCTGCGATGTCGAAAGTGATTTCGGCGCCTTCGCTGCGGCCGATCCAGTTTTCTTGCAGGCGTTTGGTGGAGTCGGGCCAGTCAAGGTCTTTCAGGCCCGCGATAAGCTTGTCGCCATATTCGGTGATACGGAGCACCCATTGGCGGATCGGCCGTCGCTCCACTGGGAAGCTGCCCCGTTCTGAGCGGGGGCCTTCGGGCGTGTTGAGCACTTCTTCATTGGCCAGCACAGTGCCGAGCTCGGGGCAAAACCAGACGGGTTTTTCGTCGACGTAGGCGAGACCCTTTTTGAACAGCTGCAAGAAGATCCACTGTGTCCACTTATAGTAGCCGGGATCGGTGGTGTTGACCTCGCGCGACCAATCATAAGCGAATCCGAGCTGGCGGAGCTGTGTCTTAAAGTGCGCAACATTTTGCTTGGTGGTGTCACGCGGGTGCCGGCCAGTCTTGATCGCATATTGCTCAGTCGGCAGGCCGAAGGCGTCCCAGCCCATCGGGTGGAGCACATTAAAGCCCTTGGCTTTTTTATAGCGCTTCAGCGCATCGCTGGCGGTGTAGCCTTCGGGGTGACCAATATGTAAGCCCGCCCCGGATGGGTAGGGGAACATATCGAGGATGTAGAAGGTCGGCTTGTCTTCAAAATCCTTTGCGTTGTAAGTTGCGTGTTGCTCCCAAAAATCCTGCCATTTTGGCTCGATTGCGGAAAAGTCGTAGTCTGTGGTCAGTGTTGCCATGTTATAGAAAACCGCGGATTTAGAAGGTTCGTTTGCAGTCAGTCAATATTGCAAAGCGCCGAGTCGCGCTGATTCTAATCGTGCGATTGGGCAGATTAGCTTGATATTTTAAGCAGGCGTCTTTACAGATGGAATCTGCCATATGCGTATTCGAGCCCCATTAATTTTTTTTATCGCCCTAGCATTTGTAATGACCGTCGTATGCTTACGGGGTGAAATATCGGCAGTGGATGCATATAATAAGCAGGAGAAAAACCTGTCGCAAAAGCGCTTCGAACAGAAATCTTGGTCGGGCAATCAGAAGTCTGATTTGATGCAGGAGTCGTTTCCCTTTAAGCAATGGGACTCACATTATTCTTCACTCGGCTCGAAAAAATCGAATATTTCGCTAACAGAATCCAAAGATAAAAAGCGCTTTAAGTCTGAAATAGTCGAGTTTGACACTAAATCGATGGATATTTCCAAGTGGAATGGACGGCTGGCCGACCTCGAGCGTCAAGCCCAGATTAGTACAAATTCGACTGTGAAGAAGATAGAGAATAAACGCATGTATGACAGGATGCTGAATAAATCAAAGAGTTTTGCGCAGACCGGAGAAACACTGTCGCTGCGCGAGATCAATCGCTTTCAGTTTCGACAAAATCGCGCCGATACTGCCGTGCCCGTTCGAGCAGCTGGCGGCGAGGATGGTTCCTGAGTGTCGATCTTCGTGTTTTTTTGGCTCAGCCCACATCGTAGATATTGACGCTGAGGCTCGCCTTGTGGGCTCTAACGTATCCGAGCGGAATACCCACTTATTGGCGAAATCGTCATCATCACATACAGGTGAGTAGACAAAAAAACCCGCGAGTGTTTCGCGGGTTTTAAAAAGTGGCGGAGAAGATGGGATTTGAACCCATGGAACCCTTTTGAGGTTCACTTCTTTAGCAAAGAAGCGCTTTCGGCCACTCAGCCACTTCTCCATACCAATACGGAGGAAGAAAGCGGGCTGAGCGCGAAGATCAATCCTTATTTTCAGAGAATTTAAGAAACTCACCGAATCACTGAAAATACTGGATATTCCGCAGACGTGCGGAGGGGTTTAGATGATTTTTTGCCACCACTTCTTTTCGGGTGCGATCCATGCCTTGACGATTTCGGGGTGGGCGAGCATCCAGCTCCGGGTGATCGCTTCTGGACTGCTTTTTCCGTGATGGACTTCAAGTAGCAGTGCATTGAGTTGATTCTCAGTTATAGCAAAGCGTTTGAGAAAACGATCCGCTTCGGGCAGGTCTTTGCCAAACCCAGGCCGAGCAAATTTGCGAATGCCGTCGGGTTGATAGACGTTTCTCGTGTCGATCAGCATTTTCAAGTCGTAGCGCGCGAAGATCCAGTGTGGCGTCCATCCGGTGATGAGAATCGGCTTCTTGGCTGCGATGGCTTTGCCCAGTTCGACAGCCATCTCCGTAGTGCCAACGTGAAGCTGAGTGAAATTGAGCTTATACTCTTCGATTGCGGCATTGGTCATCTTTGTCGTGCCAGAGTCCAGCTCGATGCCGATTATGTTACCGCCAAATAGCGCGCGGTTTTCATTGAGTTGATTGATGTTAGTGACGTTGACGTAAGCGGGCACTGCAAGGCCAAGGCGAGTTTTTTCGATGACGGTGCCGAGTCGCTCCAGCTCGAAAGAGTGCTTCTTCCAATACGATGCTTGCGTAAAAGGGAGCCATGCGTTTAGATAGACGTCTTGTTCTCCCGCTGCCACGGAATCAAAAATAGCCTCAGTTTCTGCGAGTTTGAGTTCGACTTGATGCCCCATTTTTTCCTCCAAGACTGCAGCTGCCAGATGCGACAGCACCACGCCTTCAGGCCAGTCTGTATAAGTGATTTTGATGATATTCGCGAATGTCGGCAGTGCGCATAGGATGCAGGTGAGGGTAATCGCTGTGGTTTTCATACTTGAGTAGATTGCATAAATCTTGGGATATCTCAACTACAGATAATTACTGGTGGAGTTGTTGGCTTTAGGGTGATTGATCTTGGTCGAAACTTACTTACTGCGTGGAGCATACTTAACCTCTCTTTTTCACTAAATAATGATGGTTTTTTTACGCTTATGGTATCGGTGCCTAGCAGCAGTCATCGCTGAGGCATCTGCCTCGTCGGTTGTGGCTGCTGAGTCGTAACAGTGTTTAGGATCCTCGACTAGATTCGTTGCTCTTCGATGTCATAGACGTCGAACCACGTGTAAACGATTTTGTCCGCTGGGATGAACTCTGCGATGTAACCTTCGAGATACACTTGCAGCTCGATCGGCATTTCACTGATCCGCTTGAAGCGTAGGTCGTTGTTCCATTGCACCAATGCCTCATGTGTGTGCTCTGTGCCGTTGGCTTGAATCCATTCGGCTACGGCGGCATCATCGACACCTGTTGCGACAAAGGCTTTAAAGTTCTCCGCAGAGATCCCAGTAAAATTGAGAAACAATTGGTCGAGTGGGCAATCGAAGTGGTACTCGCCTGCTGTGCCAGCGATCACCGCTCGGCACTTGTCGAGTGTGCGCGCTGCGATGACGTAGCCAGCTAGTATCGCGCGCGGGCTGCGGGGAAATGCGTTGTTGAGATCGAGAGAGCTTACGTTGGATGTGGTCATTATGGATAGGAGAGCATTTGAAGGAACTGGCTATTCCAATTTATTGGTTGGTTCCTTTGGGGGCAGGTTTAGCCATACGTCAGTCACTTTTAACAATCTTTCAGGAATGGAGCTGTCACGCTAGCCTTTGTCTGTTTAATGCCTTCGACTGCACCTTGATAGAGCAGTTCACCTCCTGCATCGCCGCCGTTGGGGCCGATCTCTACTAGATAGTCGGCATCAGCGATCACGTCCAAATGGTGTTCAATGACGACTACAGTGTGGCCTTTGTCGACCAGGCGGTGCAGCAATTCGATCAGGCGTTCAACGTCACTGAGGTGCAGGCCGATAGTGGGCTCTTCTAGGATGTAGAGGTTGCCTTGGCCTTTGTCGTATTGGCGCTCCTTGTAGGTGGGCATGCCTTTGGCTAATTCGCTGACGAGCTTGAGGCGTTGGGCTTCGCCTCCAGAAAGGGTGGGAGAATATTGCCCGAGCGCGATGTAGCCAAGCCCAGTTTCGACCATGGCTTCGAGTAGGCTTTTTAGGCCGGTGTGGAAGCTGAAGAATTCGGCGGCTTCCTCGAAACTCATGAGCAAGGCATCGGCGATGTTTTTGCCATTCCAGCGCAGCTCGTCGAGTTCGGCGCCGTAGCGTCGGCCGTTGCAATCCTCGCAGGTCACATAGGTGTCAGGCATGAAATTCATTTCTAGCTTTAGACGGCCTGCGCCTTTGCAGGTCTCACAGCGACCGCCCTTAGTGTTGAACGAGAAGGTGCCCGCGCTGTAGCCTCGTGCGCGCGCTTCAGGCAGGCTGGCGTATATATCGCGAATGATGTCGAACGCACCGATGTAAGTGGCGGGCGTGGAGCGTGGAGTTTTACCGATCGGTGATTGATCGACCTCGATCACTTTCCGCACGGTTCCTGCTCCGTGCAACGCTTTGAAGACCATCCCGCTCCTCGAGCACCCCTCCTTAAACAGATGGGGAGTTTGTTTGGGAGTCAGCTTGGCTGATTTGATTTCAATCGCGGATTCGACCAATGGTTTTAATAAGTCGCGAGTCAGAGTGGATTTGCCGGCACCGGAGACGCCGCAGATTGCGGTCAGGCGTTGCTTGGGGATTTGTACATCGAAGCCCTTGAGGTTACGTAACGCAGCGCCTACTAGACTGATCCATTGTTCGTTGCTCTTTTTTTTGCGAGGGCTCCATTGAGCGGGGAGTGCGCGATATGCTCCACGTAAGGGGTGCGGCATGCTCTTGCGCAAGTATTTGCCTGTGATTGATGCCTTGTTTGTACGCAGTTGTGCGAGCGTGCCGCAGGCGACTATTTCGCCGCCATGGATGCCTGCGGCTGGGCCGATGTCGATGATTTGATCGGCGTGTTTCATGGTGTCCTCGTCGTGTTCGACGATGAGGAGGGTATTGCCACGGTCGCGGAGTTGTTCCAGGGCGGTGATGAGTTGTTCGTTGTCGCGCGCATGTAGGCCGATAGATGGCTCATCGAGCACATAGAGTACGCCTGAAAGGTTGGAACCGAGTTGAGCAGCGAGTCGGATGCGTTGCGCCTCACCGCCTGAGAGTGTGGCAGTGGCACGATCGAGGCCGAGGTAGTTGAGGCCAACGCGATCCATAAAGCGCAGCCGCTCTTCAATTTCAGGCAGGAGTTCGTCAAGTACGGGCCTGCTGCGCTGGTCGGTTTTTACGCGCTTGAGCGTGTCGATTAATTCGTTGGGTGTGAGTGCCAGCAACTCTGGGAGACTGACAGCGTTGTTGGTTGAACGCTGTTGGTTGTTTGAGGTTTTAAGGGGGAGCTTAACAGCACGACTGAGCGGGTTGAGGCGTGCCCCGTTACAATCTGGGCACGTGTCGCCGTCTTCGACGCCGTCGGGCACATCGATGGCGTCGGCTTCGTCTTTGCTCATCCAGTCAAAGATTTGGCCATAGCCGCGGCAGCTCGAGCACCAGCCACGTGCGCTATTCCATGAGAAGTTTTTCGGATCTAGCTCGGGGAAGGCTTCGCCAGTGATGGGGTCGGTGCGTTTCGTGGAGAGCCAAGATACGATCTCGTTTTTTGAGTTGAGCAAGAAGGCGGTGCCTTTGCCGATTTTAAGAGCTTCTTTGAGTGCGGAGGGCAATGCTCTGTCATTGCCGCCCTCTGCCTTCGCGGAAACGACGGAGCGTTTCCCTCCATTGAGGTCGGCAATGACAAGTTCGATATCGTGCTCACTATAGCGATCTAGCTTCTGGAACTGACTGATGGGCACGAGTTGGCCGTCGATACGTAAGGTCTCATAGCTGTGCTCACTGGCCCAATCTGCGAGCGGCTGGTGGTGGCCTTTGCGTCCGCGCACCAGTTGAGCGCAAAGATGGAGCTGCTTTGCTTTGGATTCGGCGAGGATTTTTTTGAGGCGCTTGAGTAGTGCGCCTTCGCTCTGACTGATCACAGCTTCGCCAGAGCTAGGAGAATGTTGGATGCCAATCCGAGCATACAGTAAGCGTAGGTGTTGAGCGACCTCGGTGATTGTGGCAACGGTGGATTTACGCGTGCCTTTGGTCACGCGTTGCTCAATCGCAACGGTGGGCGCGATGCCGTGCAGCTCATCGACATCGGCACGTGGCATTTGCTCCACAAATTGGCGTGCATACGCAGACATCGATTCCATGAAGCGCCGTTGGCCTTCGGCAAATATGATGTCGAAGGCGAGGGATGATTTGCCGGAACCTGAAACGCCAGTGATGACGCTGATCTTATTGTGCGGAATCTCGCAGGAGATGTTTTTTAGGTTGTGCTCACGGGCGCCTCGGACTGTGAGAGAATGAGGGGGAGAGTTGTAACTGGACTTTGGTTCGGCTGCTTTGAGCTCGGCGGACGACACCGAGGTAGTCCCTGCCAGTGCATCGCGCAGGTATGCGGCAGTTTCGCACTTCGTTTTTGCGATGTCAGACGGTTTGCCTTGTGCGACGATTTGACCGCCGCCAATTCCAGCTTCGGGGCCGATTTCGACGATCCAGTCGGCAATTTTAAGTATGTCTATATTATGCTCAATAACGATGAGCGAGTGGCCCGCATTGACTAGGCCTTGCAAGACGCCGATCAAGCGTTTGACGTCGGCACGGTGCAGGCCTGTGGTGGGTTCGTCGATTAGAATGAGCGCATGCCCAGACTTTTCGGCAATCTTGCCGAGATAGCGGATGAGTTTAAGACGTTGAGACTCGCCGCCCGAGAGTGTGTTGAGGGGTTGACCGAGTTTTAGATAACCGAGGCCGACATCGATCATTGGGGTGAGGCAACTAGTGATTTTCGGGTAGTCTGCGAAGAAAACGACTGCGTCGTCGACATCCAGTTCGAGGATTTCGGTGATACTGAGAGCATTGAATTGAATCTCCAAAACTTCAGGTTTGAAGCGTTGACCGTCGCAGCTCTGGCAGGGCACGAAGAGATCGGATACGAATTGCATCTCGATACGTTCGTAGCCGAGCCCCGAACAGGTGTCACAGCGACCGTCACCGCTGTTAAATGAGAAATGCCCGGGCATCATGCCCGCTGATTGAGCGGACTCTAGTTTTGCAAATAATTTGCGGATTTCAGTCCACGCATCGGAGTAGCTAGCTGGGTTGGATCGTGGTGTTTTACTGACGGGGCTCTGATCGATGAGCACCACATCGGATAGCGGTAAGGTGGAGTCGATATCTTTGATCGTCGCGGGGTCGTCGGTAATCAGCCCTTTTTGGGCGAGTAAATTTTGATAGATGACGTTGTTGAGTAGGGTGCTTTTTCCAGACCCAGAGACGCCGCTCAGGCAGACAAAAGCTTGCTGCGGAATATGTAGGTCAACTCCCTTGAGGTTGTGCTTACTCGCCCCGTAGATGGAGAGCGTCTTTAAGTTGGAAGGTGGGAAAGTTGAAAGGTGGGAAGGTGAGGGGATGCGTGTTCTTTTAGGGGGATCGATTGTTTCGCGCCCAGAGAGGAAGCGTCCGGTGATGGTATCCGAAAGTAGGATACGATTATAGTCGCCATTGAAAATGAGTTGGCCGCCGTGGATGCCCGGCTTTGGGCCGATCTCGATCAGGTTGTCGGCGGCTCGCATGACGGCCTCGTCGTGCTCGACCACGACCACCGTGTTTCCTTGAGTGGTGAGTCGGCGCAGAATCGAAATCAGGCGATCCATGTCGCGGGCGTGTAGACCAACAGATGGTTCATCGAGCACGAAGAGTGTGTCTACCAGAGATGAGCCGAGACAGGAGGTGAGGTTGACTCGCATGGTCTCGCCGCCTGAAAGGGTGCGGGAGGTGCGGTCGAGCGTCAGATAGCCAAGACCGACTTGGTCGAGAAACGAGAGTCGACTGATGATTTCGCTGAGTGCCGAGTGATCAGTGGAGGGCAATGCTCCGTCATTTCTACTCTGAGTTGAATGCGGCAAAGAAGGAGCGTTGCCTTCTAGTAACGTGAGTAACTCGCTCACACTTTTTTGGTAAAGGTCGGGAAGGGTGAGGTCGTTCCATTTCCAATTGAGTGCTTCGGGTTTGAGGCGTGAACCGTCGCAGTCAGGGCAACGCGAATAGCTCCTGAACTTCGAGAGAAATACACGGACGTGCATCTTGTAGATTTTACTCTGGAGCCAGTCGAAGAAACGATAAATGCCATACCACTGATTGTGGTTTTCTTTATAGTTCGATTCGCCTTCTAATATGAAGAGGATTTCCTTTTTGCTCAATTTTGACCATGGCAGGTCAGTGCGAATTTTGTGTTTTTTGGCTGCGCGCTGTAGGTCGCGTAGGCTTTCGCTGTAGACTGCGCCTTGGAACGCACGAATAGCACCGTCATCGACTGATAAGCTCTTGTCGGGAGTGACTAAGTTATAATCGATTTCGATGATGCGTCCGAAGCCCTTACATTTTTCGCAGGCACCAATGGGTGAGTTAAAAGAAAAGAGCGGTGCGGTGGCAGGCCGATAGGTAATGCCTGTCTCGGGAGAATGAAGCCCGTGGGTGAACTCGGCGACGGTTGCGCCATCTATATTTAATATTTGGATCTGGCCTTTACCGAAGGTGAGCGCGGCTTGTGCGGCTTCGATGAAACGAGAGCGGGTTTTCGACCCCACCTTGATTCGGTCTTGAATTACCAAAAGGCTAGTGGTCTGAGACTTAAGGGCTGAGGTCTGAGATTGGAGGTCTGAGATGCGAATAACGCTGCCGTTATGGACAACTCGAGTGTAACCTTGGGCCGAAAGGGGTTGAAGGATCTCGCTCCACTCGAATTTTTCGGGACGAGTGATCGGAAAAGCGATCAGCACGGTCTGGTCTTTGTGCGCTTTGAGTAGTTTTTTCCAAATCGATTGTGGGTTGTCGTCGGTGATTGGCTCACCCGTGGCTGGGTCGATCAGTGTGGCGACATTCGGAAACCAGACTTTGAAGAAATCGCAGAGTTCGGTGATGGTGCCGACGGTGGAGCGCGAGGTTTTAACCGTGTTGGACTGTTGAATCGCGATCGATGGGCGAATGTTCTCGACCGAATCGACTTTCGGGCGATCCATCAGCTCCATGAATTGGCGCGTGTAGGGGGAGAATGTCTCGACGTAGCGTCGCTGGCCTTCGGCGTGCAGCGTCTCAAATACAAGAGAGGATTTGCCCGCGCCACTGAGCCCGGTGACGACGGTAAGTTGGCCAATGGGTAGGTTGAGGTCGAAACCTTTTAGGTTATTTTGGCGGACGCCGCGAAGGTTGATGTATTCTTTGGAGGCCATCGTGTATGAGCCAGAGAAGGCTGAAAATTCTAAAACAGTAAGAGGTCTAAACGTGGCAGGCTGCCATACCTTACACTCGAGGGCTTGCTGAACCGAAAAGAAGAGATTTATCTAGGCCATTTCTAGTAAGTATGGATTGCCCGAACTGAGTGGCTCGAACGTGCCTCAATTTTCAGCGACCGGTGTTTGGCACTCTTCGACAGCTCTGCGAAGTCGACGGCGTAGGTGGGTGCGGCGGACTTGTTG
>Ga0075469_10000656_pt1 | contig 15561 bp, 11 predicted proteins | sample DEB08_DNA_13_FD_77577 | JGI IMG/M metagenome (GOLD analysis project Ga0075469, IMG submission 77577) | Aqueous microbial communities from the Delaware River and Bay under freshwater to marine salinity gradient to study organic matter... | ecosystem: Environmental > Aquatic > Marine > Coastal ...
GATGGCGTATTTCAAGGGCAGGGCGGTAAGATCACCGATGTGGTCAATATCGGCATTGGTGGCTCTGATCTAGGGCCTGCGATGGCTGTCCAAGCACTTGCACCTTACCATGATGGACCGCGCTGCCATTTTGTAAGCAACGTTGATCCTGCTGATATTGCGGGCGTTTTACGCGGCTGTGATCCGGCGACTACACTTGTGATTGTCGCCTCAAAGACGTTCACAACGATTGAAACCATGACGAACGCGCGTACGGCGCAAGCTTGGATGAGCGACACGGTCACCGATACAGGTGCGCAGTTTGCGGCTTTGTCTACAGCTGCTGATAAGACGGCCGCTTTCGGTATCGATCCATCCCGTGTGTTCGGTTTTGAAGACTGGGTTGGTGGCCGCTATTCGATGTGGGGTCCGATTGGTCTGTCGCTGATGATCGCCGTGGGGCCGGACGCTTTTCGTGCGTTCTTGCGCGGCGCGCAGGACATGGACCGCCATTTTCAGGCCGCCGACTGGCAAGAGAACTTGCCTGCGATGCTGGCGCTTGTGGGGATCTGGCACAACCAAATTTGCGGATATACCACGCGCGCTGTATTGCCTTATGATAACCTTCTCAATCGTTTACCGGCCTATCTTCAACAGCTTGAGATGGAAAGTAACGGCAAGAGTGTCGCGATGGACGGCACGGATTTGACCGTGCACAGTGGTCCGGTCGTTTGGGGCGAACCGGGTACAAACGGCCAGCACGCGTTCTATCAATTGATCCACCAAGGCACCCGTGTGGTCCCGTGTGAATTCCTTGTCGCCGCACGCGGCCACGAAGACGCATTGCATCACCAACATCAGCTATTGGTCGCCAACTGCCTTGCCCAATCCGAAGCCTTGATGCGGGGGCGTACTTTGGATGAAGCCCGTGCGAAACTGGACGGAAAATTCGAAGGCGCAGAACTGGACCGCCAAGCCCGCCACCGCGTGTTCAAAGGCAACCGGCCTTCTGTAACGATCGCATATCCACAGCTGACCCCTGAAGTACTGGGGCAGATTGTGGCGCTCTATGAGCACCGTGTGTTCGTCGAGGGCGTTGTGCTTGGTATTAATTCTTATGATCAATGGGGGGTAGAGTTGGGCAAGGAATTGGCCACAGCATTGCAGCCTGTGGTCGAAGGGCACGTCGGCACTGGTGGCAAAGATGGCTCAACTGCCGCACTTGTCAGTTTTCTGCAAAGCCATGGGGTGTCTTAGGGTCATCTGTTTGCCATAAGCGGTCCTAAGACTTGGTAAAGGAACGCCCCGATGATCGCGCAATACGCAACATTCGCCATGGCCGCTATTTTGATTTCGGCGATGGCGCTGGAAATCAGAACTGGTCGCATTCCCAATTGGTTGAGTGTTTTACCGTTTGTGATTTTTGCGTCGGTCTTGGTTCTGGCTGACGACCGCGCTGGATTATATTGGCAATTGGCGCTTTCTGCTGGCGTGTTTGTGTTTGGCCTGATCATGTTCGCGATCGGTGGCATGGGGGCAGGCGCCGTCAAGTTAATGGCCGGAACGATATTGTTTGTCCCATGGGAAAACGCTTTTTACACCTTGCTGGTATATTTGGTCGTGTTCTTCGTTAGCTCGCTGGTTTTCGTGCAAGTGCGCAAGATTTTCGGGTCCGAGGACAGCGCGTGGCATTTAATGGCGAACGCCGTTATTCCGCTGAGTTTTTCGATTGGCGTCGCTGGCCTAATTGGCATGTTCGTTCTTTAAGTACGTCAAAATCCCATAGTTTTTTGGAGCGGGTAACGAACTTTTCGCTCATGTAGTCGCCTGTAGCAATCAACTCCAAAGACTTTGTTTTTGTTGGTTTTTCCCTCAGCGTCTTGCAACGCCACGTCGCACCTTGTATCACACAATGACAAATTTTTGGGCGGGTTTATTGAGGGGAGATAGTTCGATTCCCAAGCGCGCAAAGGAACTATCGGCGACAGAGGTCAGGCGACTTGGCGAGGGTCTGCATGCCGTGGGCGGCGTCGCTGGGCTCGCGTTACAGGTCTCTAACACTGGGGGGCGGTCTTGGATTTTGCGAGTGCGGGTCGGTGAGAAGCGGCGCGAGATCGGCTTGGGTGGATACCCCGAGGTATCGCTCGGTAGGGCGCGTGAGCGTGCAGCTGAGGCCAAGGACGCCATCCGGTGCGGTGTTGACCCCGTGGAGGAACGGAAAGCCGCCAAAGCCGCGCTCGCTGCCGCCCAGCGCCAAGGCGTGACCTTCACGAAGGCATTTGAAAGCTACGCAGCAACGAAGTTGCCGGAACTTTCCACGGAGCGCTACCGCGATCAGTGGATGGCCGTGATGCAAAAGCATGCGCTCCCCGAGCTTGGCAACATGCTTGTGCGCGACATTACTCGCGTCGATATTCTGCGCGTACTTAACCCAATATGGGAGAGCCGCACCGAGACCGCGACCAAGGTGCGACAGCGTGTCGAGAAGACGCTCGATTTTGCTAAGGCTGCTGGATATAGAGAAGGTGAGAACCCTGCGGCATGGCGTGGCAACCTTGAACTTGCCCTTCCAGCACCTGGCAAGATCGCACCAAAACAGAATTATCCAGCGCTGCAACTGAAAGACGCCCAGCGCTGGTGGACAGCGCTCAAAGGGCGAGACGGTGTCAGCGCGAAGGCCCTAGCATTTCAAGCGCTTACGGCTTCGCGCACTGGAGCGGTTAGGTTCGCAACTTGGGATGAATTCGACTTCAACGATAAACTCTGGACTATCCAGCCAGGGCGTAAGTCCTCGAAGATTCCTGTATCTGGTAGACCACACCGAGTTCCACTCACAAACATGATCATCGAGTTGCTGGATAGCCTGCCGCGCATGGGTGAATTCGTCTTTACGGCACCAAGAGGCGGTAGCCTTTCCGATGCTGCACTTGGCAAGGTAATGCGAAGCATCCACAAAGCAGATCTCATGGCTGGCGGTAGTGGATATGTGGATGCGCAGACTGGTGACGCTGCCGTACCACACGGCTTGCGTAGTTGCTTTCGAGTCTGGGTCACGGAACGCACTGATTTCGACGGCGATATGGGCGAGATTGCACTGGCCCACAATGTCGGAAACAAGGTGCGTCAGGCGTATGATCGATCGGACATGCTCGAAAAGCGCCGCGCAATGATGGCAGCATGGGGTGAATTCTTAGGAGGTGTTGATGGCATCGATTAATGATCTGCGAGAACCTATCGAGGTTTATGAAGCCGCCGTAGGTGACGTTGAAACGTTGGTTGAATATCTGCGGAGTGATCAGCCTATTGGCTCTTGGATGCGTGAAGTACTTGCCTTTTACCTAGCTGGAGAACTGGAACCAAAACTGCCTAAAGGACGGCCTAAGAAGGACACCAAAGTTTCCAAACTGATGCGGATGGCGGCGATGGAGTACAGATCACGTCTGTATTGGGCGAAAAAAGAAGGCAAGCCTGTCTATGGGAAAGCGGAAGCCCTTCGCGGTGAGATTGCGAAAAACTATGGCATCATTCCAGAGCAATTCGAACAAGAATTCCATCGCGGTATTCCAAATCGCAAGACAGTCATTGGCCTGCAAGATCGTTTTGTAGACTGGTATATAAACCACCGCATGAAATAGCCCCGAGACTCAGTATTTCTTGATGACGATCTGACGTCACCGCTCGGCTTATTGATTGGCACATTCTTAACAAGGAGTGCCTATCATGGTTAATCACTACTTATCAGACACACAACTCGCCCAGCGCTTCGCTGTCTCACGGCAGACCATCTGGCGTTGGCATCGCGAACGCGGAGACTTTCCGCGTGCATGCAGCTTGTCGCCAGGCTGCACCCGGTGGCGACTTGCTGAAATCGAGGCATGGGAGCAGTCACGCTGACTTCCCGTCAACTCTCCTCCCCAAAACATACAGGCTTAATTATGACCCACGAAACCCCCGATTTCGAGGAAGCACAGGCATTCCTCGACCTTCTCGACAAAAACGCGCAGTTCTGGACGTTCCAGACGTTCGACGACAACGCTGACCGTAGGTCTCAAGACCTAGCGCGGGTGCTTCACGGCACGCTGGAAGACCACTTTGACACCCTAACAGCGCTCCAGAAACGCGGTGCTGGTGTGTTCGTCACTATTAACGAAACCGATGGCAAAGGACGCGGCAAGCGCAATATCATCCGTGTTCGCGCTCAGTACATCGACCTTGACGGCGCAGATCTGCAGCCGGTCCGAGACTGGCTTGAACCGGATATTATCTGTGACACTTCACCTGGACGTTGGCACGCCTATTGGCTCGTTCGAGACACACCTCTGGAAAAGTTCAGCGCCGTACAGAAATACCTGATACGCGCCTTTGATGCGGACAATGTTCATGACCTACCACGCGTCATGCGCTTGCCCGGCTTTTTCCATCAGAAGAAGGATAGCGGGAAGGGGCTTACTGGCAAGCGTCAAGTGGTGCGCGTATTACCAACGGCCAATCTGCCGAAGGAGCGCACGTTCAAGGATTTTGGCACGAAGTTGAAAGCCGATTTTCCGCTGCCGGATAAAGACAGCTCCAAGCCCAAAAAGTCACAACCTAATACTGAAAAAAGTGAAGCACAGGACGCTGAGGTTCTGGAGGCGCTGGGATATATCGATCCTGATCAGTTGAGCTATGATGAATGGCTGCGTGTCTTGTTTGGCCTACACCATCAATTCGGTTCGGCGGGTGATGCAATGGCCGATGATTGGAGTGCAAAAGGGCAAAAACACCGTCCAGATGATATAGACCGGCGTTGGAATAAATTTCGCGAGGATGGACGGGTCACGATCAAAAGCGTTTTTGATTTGGCCAAGAAAAACGGCTGCGATGTTGCGGCACTTGCAAAGAAGCATCGCGGCAAAAAGAAATCTCGCCCAGCGCCACTACCATTCAAAGAGATCATTGAAACAGCCAAGGGACTGAGCGCTGAAGACACCGATGACATTGCAGCTCTGCTGATCGAGGTATCAAGCCTGCCGCCGCTGAAACGTGAGAAAGTACTGCTGCAAATTAAAAAGAGTACAAAGATGACTCTTGGCTCATTGCGTGCTCAGCTGCGATTCGATCAAGAAGTCGATGAAAGCAACCACTTGACCGTGGCCCGTAAGGTCATCGGCTGCGTCGGCGCGGACAACATTATTTGTGTTGGAGAAGGCCTTTGGCTATGGAACGAAACCGGTGTATGGCAGGAAGAGGACAACCGTCTCCTGCGTCAGAAAACCCAAGCCGTACTTGAAGATCACAATATCAATGTCGTTGCCGCGACGGTTGGCAGCATCACTGATGTGCTGAAAAGCGAAATTTACAGGCAGGACCATAAGTTCAATCTCGGAAACCCTGAGACTGTGAACTGCCTGAACGGTGAAATCCAGCTCGAAGACAACGACTGGCTAGATCCGGGGAAATGGCGTTGCCATCCTCATGAAAAGCAAAACTACCGCACCACGCAGATACCGGTTAAATATGATCCCAATGCTGATGCACCGCGCTTTAGGCAGTTCCTGAACGAAATCTTTGAGCCGGACAACGATGGCGAAGAAAAGATCCAGGCTTTGCTTGAAATGATGGGCTACACACTGATGAGCCATAGCCGCCATGAGAAGTTTATCATGCTTATCGGAGCTGGTGCCAACGGTAAATCTGTACTGCTCAGCGTTATTGAAGCCCTTTGCGGTGTTCGGAACGTCTCTGGCGTCCAACCGGCGAACTTTGACCGAACATTCCAACGTGCCCACCTGCATATGAAGCTGGCCAATATCGTCACGGAATTGAAACAGGGCGAGGTCATCGCAGACGCGGAACTGAAGGCCATCACTTCCGGGGAACCAAGCACGGTTGAGCAAAAGTTCAAAGATCCGTTTCTGATGCGGCCTTTCTCGACATGCTGGTTTGGAACAAACCACATGCCACATACGCGAGATTTCTCAGAGGCCCTTTTTCGCCGGGCGGTCATCATCACGTTCAACAGGGTTTTCAGCGACAGCGAAAAAGATCCGATTTTGAAGGAAACCTTGTTCAAAGAGTTGCCGGGCATCCTGAATATGGCGTTGGATGCCTATGCTGAGGCGTTGGTCCATGACTTCACTGAGCCACCATCCTCAATCTGCGCAAAGCAGGAATGGAAACTTGAAGCCGATCAGGTTGCGCAATTCGTCGAAGATGCCTGCAAGGTAGACGCCAATGCTGAAATCAATGTGACCAAGCTCTACGGGCGCTATAAAATATGGACCGACAGCCAGGGTATCAACAAAACGCTGGGCATCAAGAACTTCCGAGACCGGCTGTCACGCCTTGGTTACGGCCACAAGCGGCGGAGTGACGGGAAGTATGTCACAGGATTGACGGTTACGGAAAGCTCGATCACGGAATTCGACGTGTGATCAAACCAGAAAATGCCACTTGTGCCGGGTGACTCGGACATTCGGAGAACTTGTGAAGAAATATAACCGTGTCCCCACCTATTCCTTTTTTCAAAGTGGTAGGTATGTGGAAAGAAGCGGCACAAGTGGCACACCTTCCCCACTCATGGATCACATGCCCCAGCGCGTCAACGCCGTCTCTGCCGCTGCTCGGTCATTGCGTATCCGCAGGACCGTTTGGCGGCTTACGCCGTTATCACGGGCGACGCCGGACACCGTGTCACCGTTGCCCAGCGCCGTGAGGATCGCGTCGAACTGGTCGCGGGTGTAGGACGGCTTGCGGCCACGGAACGCCTTGTCGTCGGTGGCCTTGGCATGGGCAATGCCTGCCGCCTGCGCCGCCTTTGTAGCCTCTGCCTGCGCCTGAGCGGTCGCTGCCATGAAGCCGATCAGGGCGTCACGCACCGCTGCCTGCATGGGGTCGCTGGTGGATCCATCGAATGTCATGCCATTAATCACGGTGCGGACGATCACGCCTTTGCGCATGAGCGTTCTGATCGTGTCTGTCACGTCCGCATAATCACGGCCAAGGCGATCCACCCAGCGCACGATCACAACGTCACCCCCGCGCACCACGTCGAGCAGGCGCGCACCGCCCGGACGATCGGCAAAGGTTGTCTTAACCCCTGAGACACCATCATCCTCGATCACGCGGTCAATCTGGATGCCTGCTGCCTCTGCATGGGCGCGCTGGTGGTCGATGGTCTGGTCGGCGGTGGATACGCGGGCGTAAAGGATAGCTTGCATCGAATTGATTAATGTCCGTTAGAGTTATGTCCTCTGTCTATTTTGTCCGCAAGTAGAAAGAAAGCCTAACGGACACCCTGTGCGCATGAATACAATGTGACCGTTGGGGTACGCTCTAACGGACAAGACTTACTGCCCATTGTCACCTATGAACGCCAAGCGCCTCACTCCTGAAAAGAATGTCCTGATAAAGCCCCGCGAAAAGCAAAAAGGGGGCAGCCTTGCCCCCTCTCAGAAATTTTCAAGTAATTTTGTGTAAAGGTGTGAGCAGGGGTTACGGCATTCTGTCGGTCTTGAAAAAGACTGGGAGGGACCATGCGAAGACGGATGCAAGCGAGGCGCACGACTGTGCAAGAGATACGAGCGATACTGTGGCCACGAAAACGGTTAAAAATCGAGGTGCCCTTTATATGACGACGGACATATTGAATTTTTCTTCAGGTAATGGGAACGAAACATACATCGTTCCGTCCATTATTTTTTGCCTGATATATTCCGTCGTCTGCTCGCTTATACAGGCTGTCTAAGCTATCATGCTCAGAAAAGCTCGAAACGCCAAAGCTTGCGGTAACTTTCCCAACAATCTCAAAATTTGTGTCGGACAGTAGCGCCCGCAACCTTTCGGCCAAGGCGATAGCGTTTATTTCAGGTGTATTGGGGCAAAGTATAATAAATTCTTCGCCGCCATATCGGGCGAATATATCAGTTTTCCTTATATAATTTGAAAACAAATCTGTGATACTTTTCAAAACATCATCTCCCACTGCATGACCAAAATTATCATTAATAGATTTGAATTTATCAATATCGAACATTATAATACAAAAACCGACCCCATACCGCTGGTAATGTTCAATACAGTTTTGAACTTCCGTTCTAATCTTGAGCCGATTGAATGCTTTGGTTAAGGGATCTTTTTGGGCCTGTTCGGTTAGCTTTTTGCGCTCTAAAATTGAATTTTTAATTAAAATTGATATAGTTATAGATATGAAAATGGTAAAAATAAAAATACCAACATCATTAAGTTTTAAATAAGATACATTTGTGGAAGCCGCTACAAGCCAAGAGCCGCCGTCAAATTCTACTTCTAATTCTGCAATTGATTCTTTGAAAACATCTTCATTTCCCTCAAAGATCTCTCCAAGTCTGCCTAATCCATGTCTCCCACGAATGGCGATGTTAAACCTATCACCATTCCAATTTTCAGCAACGTCTTTAATTAATTGTGAATCGATGAGAACCGTCGCAAATCCCCAAAAATCTGATGGTACATCTGTCACCCATTGGTCATATTCATTTGCCCTGCCATTAGAAATAACCCTTGCAGGATTAAACGCTCCCTCTCTTGTGAAGATAGCTTGACGAGCGATAATTGCTTCACCACCTTGTATAAGATTCAGCGGACCCGCAACAATGTTATTTCTTGATTTAATTGTCGTAATGACTTGTTCTCTTCTCTCATCATCAATAAAAAGATCGTGTCCTAACGCCTCTTGATTTCTTTCTAAATTTGTTACGTATTTTACTTTGCCTTCCGGCGCTAACTGCATGGACACAATGTCACTAAAGTCATTATGAAGGCTATTGGTGAATCTATAAAAACCGTCTTCTAACGTTATGAGATGCAGTGGATTGTCTATATTATTATATTCTGAATGCTTTACAAATGCAGCTAACGATTTTGTTAACATTAGCCTCTCGTTAAGTTTTCCAATTAATTCTGACGAAAATCCATTAACTAAAATTTGCGCTTCATAATGTGTTTGAAATTTATTACTTTTATAAGTGTTGTACAAATAAATGCAGGAACCTAAAAGCAGAAGTAAAAAAGACAGATAATGAAGATATCTAACTAAAATTTGGTTCCTAATTAGTTCTATCATCAATACAGCCTGTGCGGCAATTTTTTCGGCTTTGAGTTTTGAATCATAGAGAGCCTTCTTAGGTCCAAGTTTTGATTGCGATACTCACGGCCCATAGTGAATCGGGTGTCGCGATGAACGGAAGATGCAAGCACCTCAGCGGCGAGGATTCAAGCAAGCTTAATCGGGGCAGCAGCCGGGGTCAATCGGTAATCTTCTGGGTGGGTCGCCCAGCAAGCACGATTTGCCGAGAGCTGGCGCATGGCCGCGCCTTCATCGCCAGAAATTGCCAAAAGACACTCACCGACAGCATTTTCAAACTCATCGGCATCGATCAACTCCACGAAAACAGCTCTCCAAAATAATTTTTCGGCAGCATGCACAAGGCATTTATACCGCGCCTAGCCCAAAACCCGAAATTTCTCGTGAGTGACGACTCTGAAGTTATCTGATACTTGGTTTCGGAAGGTTTCCCACTCGGTCGGCAGGATCTCCCGAAAGAACCTCAGGATCGCATCCGCGAACTGCTTTTGCGTGGGGTAGTGGTGATTGTGGGTGACGCATTGGTGCATCACGGCCCACAATCGTTCGATAGGGTTAAGGTGCGGGCAATAGGGCGGCAGTTGGATCAGGTGGATGCGGCAGTTGGGCCGAGCGAGGAATTCACGAACATCTGGGCCCTTGTGGTAAGCAGCGTTGTCCCAGATCACATGGATGAGGCGCTTGGGGGGATTGCGGGCCTCGATCTTGGCCAGAAGCTGCGCGGCACTGACCCCGTCTACGGTGGTCGGCTCGACAAAGGGCGCGTCGAAGGTTTCAAGGTTGAGCGCACCATGGATATTCACGCGTCCGCGCCCTGCCGTGGTTGTCACGGCGGGTTTTGAGCCTGCCTTGACCCAGCCAAACGCAGGCTTTGTCTGGTATTCGGGATGCACGGCATCGGCGAAATACACGGCTTCATCAGCGCCCAACCCGTTCAGCAGCCGCTCATACATGGCGATGAATTTGGCCTGCTTCTCGGCACTTGCGACGCGCGGAAGCCCTTTTGGCTTTCGGTACTCATAGCCTAGGCGGGAAAAGAGCTTGATGCAGCCCGAATGGGAGTAGGCCACGCCATGCTGCGCCGCGATATGCGCCCTGATCTCTACGGTCGATCGACAGAAGCGTTCGTCCAGCCAAGCACAAAGTTCCATCTCTTGAGCTGAGGTCATGCGGGACTGACCGCCCTTCCAGCCGTCGGTCGAAAGAGCGTCCCAGCCACCCTCCCGGTAGGTCTTGTACCAGCCCCGAATGGTATCATCGTCCAAATAGAGAAACTTCGCGATCTGGACGCAGCTTTCGCCGTCATCAAGGAGCAAGATGGCATTGGACCGGCGTGCAATCCCGTGGTCTTCACGCTGCGAGCGCACGCAAGCGACAAGCTCACGTCGCTCTGAAGAGGTAAGAAAACCGGGACAGATCATCACCTTACTTGAATCGCTTACAACCGCGGCGTCAACACAGGAAATTCGGGTGATCCATGAATTGGTGTATAGCACCCAAAACAACACAAGATTTTATAAGATATACTCGGAGCTACTGAAGACCCGCGATTGAAAGGGTGGCATTCAAGAGGGTAGCGATCCAGGTAGGTGGAATTTATCCAACCACCTTTTTTATAGCGCCCTCAGAAATCTTAATATACCGTTGGATCATTGCCAAGCTTGACCGAGGTTCCCCAAATGGCCTGTCGAAGGACGATATGATCGCCCTAAAGCTGCCTGTTCGACAAACGTTTTTACCCCCGAGCTGCGTCTATGGTCGCACAAACTGCTGGAACGGGGCGGATCAGACCGGGAAATCGCTGAATTCTGGCCAAGGGGTTTGTTTTCAGCGCTGCGGCTAGACCTGCCCTGCCGCTTTCGTTCAGTCTGGGCGTGGGTCACGGTCATGCGCGTATCGGTAGCGCTCGAAGTCGGCCAATCACAGCGAGGACGATGCGTAACCTAAGGCCAGTGAAGGCTACTCTGCCAGCCATCGGAGTCGAGGGTGTTTTTCATAGCCAAGGCTGTGAAGTCATTGCGAAATATTATTTTCAAAAGGGGAAATTCCACGTAATAAAGTTACACCAAGGGCGCTCGAATGTAGCGAGAACCGAGGAACTGTACTTGGGCGGGTAAAATGGCGGGTCAAATCACAGTGCTGCTAAATAATATTTAAAATCAGCGCCTTATGGGGGGTATTGGAGCGGGTAACGGGAATCGAACCCGTAACTGAAGCTTGGGAAGCTTTCGTGATACCTTTTCACCATACCCGCGCGCCGACTTTGGGGTAGAACGCCGTCTGCACCGCGTCAAGAGGGTTAGACTTTGAAACCCTGCCGCAAGATGCACTGCGTCAGGGTCTCGATCACGTGGGGTCACGTCACGTGATGATGATTGTGCGTGCAGACCTACCGCGTCCGTCTGCGGCGACGCCCACCATCACCACCGCCGCCACCTGTGTTGTGGTTCACATCTGGCAGCGTCACGATGCTTTTCAGAATCGGGAAAGGTTCTACCGCGTTGGGGATGTTGGACGCGTTGACAAAGTGCTCTTGAAAGCGCGGTTCAATCGCTGTTTCGATCTTATGAATGCGATGCACGGTCTGCTCGATTTCGCGGCGTGCGTCGGTGTTCAGCAAGGCTATCCGTGCGCCAGTACCGGCTGCGTTGCCTGCGCTTGTGACCTTGTTAAGAGGCGCATCAGGGATCATGCCCAGAACCATTGCGTGTTTGGGGCTGATATGGGCACCAAAGGCACCCGCCAGCACAACGCGATCTACTTTATCGACGCCGAATTTGTCCATCAGCAGGCGTGCGCCGGAATAAAGGGCCGCTTTGGCCATTTGAATTTGCCGGATGTCGGTGTTTGTAACGGTGATTTTGGGGCCATCATTGGCCGTACCATCGTAAAGCAGATATGAATTTGTGCGCCCGTCTTGGAAGCAATTCGGTGATCCGGTCTGCTCTGCCGATCCGATCAGACCGGGGCCGTCGACGATACCTGCCATGCGCATTTCCGCAACAACTTCGATGATGCCGGACCCGCAAATGCCGGTGATGCCAGACCCTGCAATGGCGGCGTCAAAGCCTTCTTCGTCGGACCAGATATCGGACCCGATCACTTGGAAGCGGGGCAGTTTGGTGACGGGGTCAATCTCAACATGTTCAATCGCGCCAGGGGCCGCGCGTTGCCCAGAGCTAATCTGGGCACCTTCAAACGCGGGGCCGGTCGGGGATGAACAGGCAAGCACCTTTTCTTTGTTGCCCAGCAAAATCTCAGCATTCGTGCCAACGTCCACGATCAACACAAGGTCTTCGGATTTGTCTGGCGCCTCGGATAAAGCCACTGCTGCCGCGTCTGCACCGACATGGCCTGCGATGCAGGGCAATAGGTAGACGCGGCTGGCGGGGTGCAGGTTCAGGTCCAGTTCTGATGCCCGCAACGAGATTGCTTCAGAGGTCGCCAGTGCGAACGGGGCTTGGCCCAATTCGTACGGGTCAATACCAAGGAAAAGATGGTGCATGACCGGATTGCAGACGAAAACAGCATCGACGATCAACCCGCGGTCAATCTCGGCTTCGGCGGCAATTTGGACGAACAACGCGTTCAAGCCTTCGCGCACAGCGAGCGTCATTTCATCTGCGCCTGTGGGGTTCATCATGCCATAGCTGACCCGGCTCATCAGGTCTTCGCCAAAGCGGATCTGCGGGTTCATGATCCCCGAAGACGCGACGACTTCGCCCGACTGCAGATCGCATAGGTGGGCGGCAATTGTGGTGGACCCTAGATCGACGGCCAATCCGTAAAGTGTGCCTTCATAGAAACCGGGCCAGACATGGATAATGCGCGGGCTAAACACCGCGTCGCCCGAATGGACCGCGACGGTGACTTTCCATTCGCCTTTACGCAAAGCTGATTGCAACGTTTTGAGAACGGTCAAATCAGCCTCAAGATGCGGCAGGTCCCAATCGCGGGTCAGGGCAGCGGTCAGCCGTTCAAGGTCGCCAGACGGGTCGTGCATGTCCGGTTCAGTCACCTCGACGTAATAAAGCTTTGTCGATGGGTTCATCACGATATCGCGCGCTTCGGCGCGTTTGCGTACGACCTGTTTGTGAACTTGGCTTTCGGCGGGAACGTCGATCACGATGTCGCTTTGGATCGTCGCTTGGCAGCCTAGACGCCGCCCTTTTTTCAAGCCGCGTTTGTCGTCATAGCGTTGCTCGACGCTGTTCCATTCTGACAAAGCGGTATCTGCGACGCTTACACCGTGTTTAGAAAATTCGCCGTAGGATGGGGTGATCTGGCACTTTGAGCAAATGCCACGCCCGCCGCAAACCGAATCCAGATCGACGCCCAATTGTCGTGCCGCGGTCAGCACAGGCGTGCCTACTGGGAAATTTCCGCGTTTGCCGGATGGCGTAAAGATAACCAGTGGATCGTTGGACATTATGCGCGCCTTTTACTGCTTTGGGCGAATGTAACTTTTATGGTGGTATTGGAAAGGCCTGTATCCGTCATAATGAATATGCGCAGCGGCATAACATCGCGGCGCTATTGCAAAAAATCTGTACCCCAGACCCAAACCGCCAAAGGCACCGGCAAAGTTGCTACCGCGATTGTCAAAAAGGCATAGCCAGTCTGGAACAGCCTGCTGATCCCCCCAGCAATCATGATGCCGCCACCACCACCCAAAGCCATGTTTCCGGGCAGATTGATCGCAATCCCGAGTGTCACATAGCGGTAGTTGCACAATGCCAGGACAAGCCAGCGTGGCAGGCGGTCGTGCATCGTGTCCAAGCGGTCACTGCGGGGGGTGGATTGGATACGTTCCAGCAGGGACGCTATGCGCAAGAGCGATAGATCCTGACATAAGCGGATCAAGCGTGGCAGGGGCGCGTATTGCCCGATGCAAAATGCCAAGAACAGTCCCACAACTGTTGCACCATAAACCATTGGGGCTGCTTTCGCGCCTTCAAGGATCAAGATAGCGGCACCGATTTCAACCCCCGGCACAAAGGGAATCGCCAACAGTAGGGCGTAGCCGACCATTATTGTGATAATCAAACCCGTCATCGCGCGCGCGCTTGCGCTGCTTTCGAACAGGGCGAACTTGGCAAAAAGCAGGTCGATCCCGAATTTGATCAAGACAATAAAACCGACAACCACGCCAAGACGCACAATTATGCGCGCAATCCACGGTCCCCAAGCTGTGTTTTCGGTCTCTTTTAGCACCATCAAACACCATTGGTCGCAATCTCCGCACATCACAAGGCAATTGATCGCCACTTTTTGGCTTTCGGTTGTCACATATCCATGCGATAGCGACGTGCCAACGAGACCACCCAAGGAGACCGGTTGATGGAAATTCGTGAGGCACTCACTTTTGATGATGTTTTGTTGGTACCGGGGGCGTCTACGGTGCTGCCGTCGACGGCTGATACGACCACGCGGGTCACACAATCCATCAGCATGAATATACCGCTGCTCTCAAGCGCGATGGATACGGTGACCGAAAGTCGCATGGCGATTGCGATGGCCCAAGCCGGTGGCATTGGTGTGATCCACAAGAATCTGAACATCGAAGATCAGGCCAAAGAAGTGCGGCGCGTGAAACGTTTCGTGTCCGGCACTGTTTATAGCCCCGTGACTTTGCACCCCAATCAGACACTCGCAGACGCCAAAGCGCTGATGGAGCGTTACCGCATCACCGGTTTTCCGGTTGTGAGCGAAGATGGCCGTGTTGTGGGGATTGTCACCAACCGTGACATGCGTTTTGCTCAAGATGACAATACGCCTGTCAGCGTGATGATGACGACTGATAATCTGGCGATTTTGCAAGAACCTGCGGACCTCGACGAGGCGCGATCGTTGATGCAAGCGCGGCGGATTGAAAAGCTGCTGATCACAGACACAACTGGCAAGCTGACAGGTCTTTTGACGCTCAAAGACAGTGAACAGGCCGTGCTGAACCCTATGGCGTGCAAGGATAATCTGGGGCGGCTACGGGTCGCTGCGGCGTCCGGCGTCGGGGATGCAGGGTTTGAGCGGACACAAGCTTTAATCGAAGCTGGCGTTGATATGGTGGTGATTGATACCGCTCATGGTCATTCCGAAGGTGTCGCTAGGGCAGTTGAGCGGGCGAAAAAGCTGTCCAACGAGGTTCAGATTGTTGCTGGCAACATTGCGACGGGCGAGGCTGCGAAAGCCCTTATTGGGTCCGGAGCGGACGCCGTCAAAGTGGGTATTGGACCAGGATCGATCTGTACGACACGGATGGTTGCTGGTGTCGGTGTGCCGCAGTTGACCGCGATCATGGATTGCGCGGCAGGTGCGGGCGACGTGCCTGTGATCGCTGACGGCGGCATCAAGTTCTCTGGCGATTTCGCCAAGGCGATTGCGGCGGGCGCGTCCTGTGCGATGGTCGGTTCCATGATTGCAGGCACAGACGAAAGCCCCGGCGAAGTGATCCTTTATCAAGGTCGGTCGTTTAAATCATA
>Ga0075469_10000666_pt1 | contig 15352 bp, 12 predicted proteins | sample DEB08_DNA_13_FD_77577 | JGI IMG/M metagenome (GOLD analysis project Ga0075469, IMG submission 77577) | Aqueous microbial communities from the Delaware River and Bay under freshwater to marine salinity gradient to study organic matter... | ecosystem: Environmental > Aquatic > Marine > Coastal ...
ACCATCCCTAATCCGGTCACAACAACTCTTCTAGCTGCCACAAAAAAACTCCTGCGCAATTAATAAAACTAAAAAAGCCGCGTCTGAAATACAGCAGCGGCTTTTTTATAATCATATATCAAAACGAATATCGCTCATTTCACTTAGGCGACAAACCATGCGGACTGCTGTTGCGATGATTGATCTCGTCCAACTACCGCGCGCCCCCAAAAGCTCACCTTCCAACAAACAGACTCGCCTATTGTTACACAGCAAGCCTAACTAGAAGTAGTCACTGAAACCGCATCAAGGCAAAGGCAATGAATTGATACTCCCGAGCAAGCAGTCGCTGTGATCTAAACCGCCCATGTAGGAAGGCTTAGAAAGCCCATTTAGTCGAGATTTTTTTCAACATAATCGATGGCAAGCTGCACAGTAGTAATCGACTCAGCTTCATCGTCAGGTATTTCAGTTTCGAACTCTTCTTCTAATGCCATTACCAACTCAACTGTATCAAGCGAGTCAGCGCCCAAGTCTTCAACAAAAGAGGCAGAATTTTGAATCTCGTCTTCTTTCACGCCCAGTTGCTCTGCAACGATTTTTTTTACACGCTCTTCAATGCTGCTCATTGTCTAATCAGACTCCTATAAAAGTGAACATAATATAACTATGCAGCGCCAGCCGCACAACAATTTTCAATAACTAACGCTGCCCTGAGCGATAAGATCTTAACTTAAAGCACCAACGCCCGCCGATCGAATTAATATCTCAGCCTAGCGTCAGAACAATCACATCTCTTAACAATCTCGCCCTGAAACGCGGCGCATTGTACCTGCAAAAAATTGGCTTTGTAAGAGGCATTTGAACGCATATTAGACGCCTATTAACGCAGCCTCAATGAAGCCCGAGCTGTTTATTTTATGATCTGCCACAACCGCTTACATCATGTACATTCCGCCATTTACATGGATAGTTTCACCAGAAATGTAAGCGCCACCATCACCCGCAAGAAAAGCAACCACTGAAGCTATTTCGGCTGGCTGCCCCAGCCTAGCTAAAGGTATTTGACCCGCCAGCGCTGCCTTTTGCTCGTCTGGCAAGTCTTTAGTCATATCCGTTTCGATGAAACCTGGCGCCACAGTATTGACGGTGATTGAGCGTGAACCAAGCTCTTTGGCAAGCGCCCTCCCAAAACCCGCGATGCCGGCTTTGGTAGCTGCATAATTAGCCTGGCCTGCATTGCCCATAGAACCCACAACAGAGCTTATATTAATGATCCTACCCCAGCGAGCTTTGGTCATACCGCGCAGGCAGGCCTTAACCACGCGAAAAGCTGCACTTAAGTTAGTGTCGATCACCGAATCCCACTCCTCGGCTTTCATTCGGAGGATAATATTATCTTTCGTGATCCCAGCATTATTGACCACAATGAGTGGGTGACCAAAGTCATCAGCAATTTGTTTCACAACGCCTATCACTTGTTCCGCATTGGTCACATCAAGTGCATAGCCGCGCCCGGCAACGCCGGCATCAACAAGAAAATCGGTAATCGACTGCGCACCCTTATCTGTAGTGGCCGTACCCACCACGATGCAGCCAGCCTGACCTAACGCCAACCCAATTGCCTTACCAATACCACGACTTGCGCCAGTCACCAATGCGATTTTTGGTTGCGATTGTTCACTCATATGCCTACAGCCTTAAATTTTAAATTCATTTTTACTTGTCTGAGCAACCATAACCTTCAACAAAAAATAGTCGGCACTCAATAGCCCCATTTAAATCAGCTCGCAAGAGTCGCTTGGAGCGCGTCCGGGGTTTCAATAGCCGATGCACTCAAGGGCTTGTGAATCCGTCTACACAAACCACTCAGCACCTTGCCAGGGCCACACTCGACAACGCGCTCAACACCACGAGCAACCATAAACTCGATGCTTTGCGTCCATCGCACAGGGCTTGCTGTTTGCTCCACCATCAGTTGACGGATTTTACCTGGGTCTGATTCAATGCTGGCATGCACATTATGAACAATGGGAATGGTCGGCGCATGAAATTCAACTTTTGCTATTGCTACAGCTAGCTGCTCAGCAGCCGGCTTCATTAGGGATGTATGGAATGGCGCACTCACCGGCAGAGGCGCTACGCGCTTAGCTCCTGCTTCTTTAAGCAGATCGGCAGCTTTACTCACTGCATCCGCATTTCCAGCAACAACGACCTGACCCGGCGAATTAAAATTTACCGCCTCAACGACATTCCCGTCAACGGACACATCCTGGCAAATTGATACAATAACCTCATCATCAAGGCCTAAAACTGCAGACATAGCGCCAACGCCCTGCGGCACTGCTTGCTGCATGAATTTACCACGATCGCGGACTAAGCTAACGGCCGCATCGAAATCGATAACGCCGCTGCAGACTAAAGCACTGTATTCTCCCAAACTATGTCCCGCCATTAGAGCCGGCACACTACCACCCAAAGATTGCCAAACCTGCCATATCGCGACGCTACTGGTCAGCAACAAAGGCTGCGTTTGTTCGGTAAGGTTGAGCTGTTCTTGAGGGCCCGATTGTGCAAGCGCCCAAAGATCATAGCCCAACACATCAGAGGCTCGACTAAAAAGCTGTTGAATTGAACTGTATTCGTCAGCTAGCGGCGCCAGCATTCCCACCGACTGAGAGCCCTGACCAGGAAAAACAAACGCTAATTTTTGATCAATCATTGAATCAAGACTCCTGTATGTTTTTATGTCTACACAGCCTAGCGACTTATAAAATTTGGTTTACACATTGTATGCTTGCGTCGGCACTTACAAATTGAATGTTATAAAAACTTGTCACCGGCATTCCATACGCGCGCTATCGAACATTACAACTCGCTTATTAAAAATCAAACTTATAAGAAAATACATTAGATGGGCATGTAACAAAAACAATTGGCTACATACATATTTGACTGTGCAGAGTGATGGTCGCCAAGAACTATCAGCACCGACAGTTTGGCAACGTTTGGACTACTTCGTTACCGCGTAAATCAGCAGAAGTACATCGCGCAATTATAATGCAACACTTATTTGGCGCGTATATCGCCTAAACACCGTCAAAAAATAAAAGCCCGGAAAGGTGCCGCACTTTTACGTGCGGCCAAGAGATGCACTAATCGTCGTGACCTGTATCCACGACTTTCTTGCCTCTATAAAAACCTTCAGCGCTAACATGGTGGCGCAAATGTTTCTCACCACTCGTCTCATCGACCGATAATGTGTGATCAAGCAGACTGTCATGCGAACGACGCTGGCCACGTCGCGAACGTGTTACTTTACTTTTCTGAACTGCCATTACTACCTACTCCAAACTGTACTATGAACGATTAAATTTAACTTCTTTTAATGCCGCAAATGGACTCTTCGCCGGCTCTTTTACTAATTCGTTAGGCTGTACTTCCAACCCATGCGCCGAAGCGGCATTTTCTTGCTCTTCGACCGAAGCCATCACCATTTTTGTAACAACTTCTTTCGCTTGAACCGGATCAATTGAGTGGAGCGCTACGATGGGCAGCGTCAACAAAACCTCATCCTCAATCAAGCTATAAACATCCAAATCGTCCCCGTCTAACAATAACGGTTCAGTGGTCCGCAATACTGATGCTGCCTCTTCATCGTGCGCAACTACCGTGAGCGTTGAACATGTTTCAACAAGCACACTAACCGGCTTCAGACACCGCTGGCATTGCATCGAAACGCGACCTTCGATTTTTGCCTCGACCGTTCTTTTACGACCTTCGTTGATATCAAAGCGTAAACTGACCGAAAGCGGCCCTTCAATTTCAAGCACTGCAGCAGCGACGCGACCAATATCCTTGCCCTGCACCACTCCAGAATAGGTGATACCTGCGATTGCCGCTTTGCGCGCCGAAATTAGGGGCGGAATATTTTGGCTAGTCATAGTCGAATGCTGCAGGTCATAATCGGACGAACCCAGTATTAAGCGGGGCGTATTATAGGCTTATACTCTACAGGGTCAACGATGTTCTAGCCCTATTTGCAGGCACTCTTAACTATTTTATCGCTCATAATCAGCACTCTAACCCTACACAAAGCGTCTATCCCTACCAAAATTTGCTTCACAGTGAACAAATACACAGTGATTCTGAGGTTTAAACACCATGAAAATCGTTTTAGGATCAAGCTCGATCTACCGGGCTCAATTATTAGCTCGCATCCTCACCGACTTCAATATCGACTCGCCTTCAATTGATGAAACACCGCGTGCCGGCGAGTCTCCTGAACGGTTAGCGATCCGGTTAGCACGGGAAAAAGCCCAAGCTGTTGGTGATCGGCATCCGGAAAGTCTAGTCATTGGTAGCGATCAGGTAGCTATTTTACGCGAAAATGGCAGTAAAGCACATATTCTGGGTAAGCCTGGAAATTTCGAGGTCGCTAAGGCACAGCTTGCCCGCTGCAGCGGCCAGTGTGTCGACTTCGCAGTGGCGTGCTGCCTGCTTAATACCATCAGCGGAAAACTCATCGAATTTCAAGACACCTATTCAGTGCGCTATAAAACGCTATCAGCTGACACAATTGCCCGGTATTTGCAGCGCGACAAGCCATACGACTGTGCCGGCAGCATTAAGACTGAAGGCCTAGGAGTTGCGCTGCTAGCCTCTCAATCAGGCAGCGACCCTAGCACGCTGATCGGATTGCCTCTGATGGCATTAAGCAATGCATTAGAGAGCCAAGGGGTGAGAATAATTTAGCATATTAAACAATAAGTTAAACAGAAAATAACGGTGCGCACCCAAGGTAATCCCATACAGATAGCTTTGCTTTACAGAGCTTTACATTGCACCCAACCAAATTAACATCCAGTTATGGATAATAATGTTCAGGGGATCACAGTTACTACCGAAGCGACAGATGACCCACTCCAGCATCCGTCGCTTCACACTTTTTCTTTATTTGTTTTTTCATACTCCTAGACATCGCCCGCTTCTTGCGGGCTTTTTTTTGCCCCATTCACAACCCCGCCTCAACGACTATCCCAAGCCAATCTTATGGGTAGCCAAGACTGCCGACCACTTAACACACCACAACAGGTACAATAGTGAACCAATGCCCAAGGCAGACCTATAATCAACCCACTTAAACCTTCTGGCTCACATGAGGTGTAATTTCTCAGCATGACTTACCGCGTACTTTTGGTCGATGACGACACAGAACTGTGTGAACTACTGACCCAATACTTACAAAATGAAGGCATCGAAATAACGCTCATACATGACGGCCTGCAGGCAGTCGAGCATTTGCAAGCCCAGTCTGCAGCACAGCAAGACTACGACGCCATCGTGCTTGATTTTATGCTGCCCGGCATGCAAGGCCTCGACATACTCCAAAGATTAAGAGGCTTTTCTAGCACTCCTGTTTTAATGCTCACGGCCAGAGGCGATGACATAGACCGCATTGTTGGACTCGAGGCTGGTGCCGATGACTACCTACCCAAACCTTGTAACCCTCGAGAATTACTAGCGAGATTGCGAGCCATTTTAAGACGCACCGAAAATCAGGCCGTTACAATACAAAAATCATCGCATGACTGCCATGGGATCCACCTAGATACCGGCAACAGGACGTCAAATGCCAATGGAAAAGCACTCGACCTAACGAGTGCAGAATTTAATACGCTAGCGGCACTAATGTCGCAGCAAGGAAAGATCGTTAGCAAAGAAGACCTCACAAGCAAAGCCTTAAATAGGCAATACACTCGTTACGATAGAAGCATTGACGTGCATATAAGCAGCATAAGAAAAAAACTGGCTGAACATATACCCGATGCTGAAGTCATTAAAACTGTACGTGGTAGCGGCTATATTTTTGTCAATGAACTCGATGCTTAATTTATACTGGAAAATATTTCTTGGCTTTTGGCTCACCGGCTTAGTACTTGGTGGCGGCGCAATTCTTGTCAGCCAACAACTGCACCCTAAAGCCCCATTAGAAATTCGCGGCTTATCACCCTCTGAATTGGTTAATCGAACCTCATTTATTATTCGTCGGATACCCGAAGAACTGAATGATTGGCAGACCCGTCTTGGCGAAAATGATATTTTTTTATACATCGACACATCATCATCTAACTCGTTAGCCTCAACCATCCCGCCTGCCGAAATTACCAAACTTTTTGCCGCTCTCGACCCTCAAGCTACCGTTGAGAGATCTTCATTCATGCGACTAAGCATTGGCAAGCTAGAAAAATCTCCAAGCGGAGGCACAATCAAGTACGCCATAGACATGCCGAGTATCACGCTGTTCAGGCTTAGGCAATTATCAGAGCAATTGATTGTGCAAATTCTCCTTGCGCTAGCCATCAGTACGGCAGCATGTTTCATTATGGCTCGCTACCTTACACGCAACTTGAAACAAATCAGTGAGGCTAGCCGCCAACTGGCCGAAGGAAACTTTGATGCTCGCATGCAAATCACCAACCATGCAGCGAAAGACGAACTTACTGTTCTCGCCGAAGACTTCAACTTAATGGCCGATTCAGTGCAAGCAGGTATCGAAAACCAAAAACGATTAGTGCGTGATATATCTCATGAGTTACGCTCTCCTCTCGCCCGCCTACAAATTGCGCTTGAACTAGCAAGGCAGTCCGGTTCAGACATTAGTGGCGACAGTCAACAACAACAAAATAATGCGCAGGCTCTTGACCGAATTGAAACCGAAGCCAACCGCCTCAACGAAATGATTGGCCAGCTACTCGCTATACCCGATAAAAACGCCAGCTTAGATGACACAGTAGAGCTGGGCGAACTTATCACGGCCATTTTGGATGATAATCAAATTGAAGCCAATAACAAACAGGCTAGCTTCTCTTTCACCAACCGCATTGAGGAAGCGTTAGTTCGCGCAAATGCTACACAGCTTCATTCGGCGCTGGAAAATATTATTCGCAACGCCATTCACTACACTGACGAATGCAGCTCAATAGAAATCACCATTGAGCGGGAAGAAGTTAATTGCGCAGCAACAGGTAACAAAAAAAAGGACTCGCCACTGCCGCAAATACAGTTTCGTATCACTGTCACCGATAACGGACCCGGCGTACCTAAAGATGATTTAGAAACTATATTTGAGCCATTTTACCGAGTGGATCGAGCGCGAAATCGCAAGACCGGAGGCTATGGAATCGGCCTAGCCATTGTCCATCGAGTCATCAATGGACACCGGGGCCAAGTTATAGCAAAAAATAGCGGCCATGGACTCAGTGTCGAGGTTGTATTGCCTGAACTTACCGATTTTTAGCCGCAATCAACAGATACCGATTGACACAAGGTCTGCGCAACCAACACGCGCTCTACCTTAAAGCGGGGCCTGCCAACTGAACGATACCCATACTAAAACTTGCGCCAATGCGCTTAGCAAAGGCCTCTATGGGGTTAGCCTGCACCGTATAGTCACGTATGGTTTCGTTGCCAATAACATCGCGGGCCACTTTACCCACACTACCCAGTCCATCAACCAAACCTTTGGCAACTGCTTGCTCACCCGTCCAAATCAACCCTGAAAAAATCTCTGGATCATCAAGCAAGCGGGTACCTCTGCCTTTTTTGACTACGTCAATAAACTGCTTGTGCGTTACGGTTAGCACCTCTTGCCAAAATTCACGATCGCGCTCTTTTGATGGTGAGAACGCATCAAGAAAGCTTTTGTTAGTGCCAGCGGTGTAAACCCGTCGGTCAATACCCACTTTTTCCATTAAGTCGCTAAAACCGAAACCGGCGCTAATAACCCCAATAGAACCCACTAGGCTAGCCTTATCAGCATAGATTTCTTCAGCTGCAGAGGCAATATAGTAGCCACCAGAAGCCCCCAAATCAGCAATAACTGCGTAGATTTTCTTTTCGGGATGTAAACCTCGTAAGCGATAAATTTCATCGTTGATCAACCCCGACTGCACCGGACTCCCGCCTGGGGAGTTAATGGCCAAAATCACACCGATTGAATTTTCAGCTTCAAATGCATCGCGCAAACCGGTGACAATCGCATTGGCGTTGGAGGCTGTCTCTGCCGCAATAATCCCATCCAGCGAAACCAAACCAACATGCTCTTTGCCACCGCCTGAAAACGACCCGCCGCCTGCAGGAATCAACATGACCAAAAAGAATAATAAATAGAGAAAGGTCAGTGATTTAAAAAACACACCCCAACGTCGAGTTTTACGTTGCTCAACCATTGAAGCTAGCGCGACTTTTTCTAGAATTTTCCACTCCGGTCGATCTGTACCACCAACCGAATCACTGTCCTGAATCGCCGTATCTTTTGAATTAAACAAAGCCTTGCTCCCAAGATAAATAAAAATAAAACTTAACTACCCTCTCAATAATAGCTCAAAGTCTGCTACCCAATGGGATAGCCTCCACTATGGGCTCGGCACTATTGCGGCACATCTCGTTGCAACTTGCAAAAATAGAGCGAATAATCAGCAGTCAAGACTGATTACGTTAGATTTTGCGATGACTGCAAGCATTTTGAGCCTGTCAAGAGCGCTAACACAGGTCGGGCCAGTCCAACAGTTCAACAATACTGTCCATAGACCACTCCGGCTGAAAAGCCTCTAGCTCATCGGCACCATGCACTCCATAGTTGGCAGCAACTTTAGCCATACCAATAGAAGCGGCCATTTGCATATCAAAACTCGTATCTCCAATCATCACCGCTGCATCTGTTGATGTTTTTGTTAAGGCTAAAAGCTGCTTTAACATAGTGGGGTCAGGCTTAGATTGGGATTCGTCAGCCGTTCGTGTGGCAAGGAAAGCCCCATGCAAACCACTAGCGGTCAAAGCACGATCAAGACCGGCGCGACTTTTACCGGTGGCTACAGCTAGCGAATGCCCGCGTCGCTGCAACTCCACAAGCGTTGATTCTGCTCCCTCGAATAACTGCATGCCGAAGGTCGAAGCCTCTAATGCTCGAAAATGCTCGCTATAACTAGCACAAAAATCATCGATATCACGCTCACTTAAATCTTGATAAAGTCTTTGTGCCGCCTCTCGAAGCCCTAAGCCAATAAGCACCGCACATTGCTGATGTCCACGCTCAGGCAAACCCACGGCAGCGCCGGCTTGTTGCAGTGCGCGAACAATATGCGCCTCGCTGTCGGCTAATGTGCCGTCCCAATCAAATATCAGTAACATCAGTGACTCTCAACACAGAGACAAAATCACGCCTCAAAACCATCAATAAAAGAAAAATCAAACGCAGTACAACTATGCCACTTAAATGACTCACGATTAGCGGCTCCCCGGCACATCAATCAGGGGCGACCATGAAGCAGGTAAAGGTGCGCTAACCACCTTCATACAATCGTCCATCGGCAAGGTTATCGACAACGCATGTAAAAAAAGATGCTTGTAGCCCTGCTGGCGCAACAGCTTATTAGTTTCATCGTTACCATATTTAGGGTCGCCGACTATCGGATAGCCCGCTGCCTTGCAGTGCACTCTAATTTGGTGCGTACGGCCCGTAATGGGCTGCACATCAAGCAAGCAATAGTCTTTAATCTGACGTTTAACTTTGTATAGCGTTTGAGAAGCCTTGCCCTCTTTATCCACACATACCATCCGCTCGCCCGACTGCAGTACATTCTTTAGCAACGGCGCGTCTACCCTTTCCAGCCCTTTAGGCCAGCGCCCAATCACCAACGCAGCATAGTTTTTTTCTAACTTTTTGTTACGTAGCCCCTCGTGAAATCGCTTCAATGCGCCGCGTTTTTTAGCTATCACTAGGCAACCCGAAGTATCTTTATCTAAGCGGTGGCATAGCTCCAGATTCTCGCCTACTCGATTCGCACGAATCTGCCGCAACGCCTCAATCAAACCCAGCGACTCGCCACTGCCCCCGTGCACAGCCAGATGAGCAGGTTTGTTGAGCACCAACCACTCAGCATCTTCAAACAAGACCGCTCGCTCTAAAGTGAGCGTCAAGCTAGGGCTGACCTGGCCCGGCTCGCTAGGCGTGGGCAATCTGACAGGCGGAATACGCACCAAATCGCCAGTCTCTAGGCGATGCTCAGGCTTAACGCGGCCTTTATTAACACGCACCTCTCCCTTGCGAAGCAAACGATACAATCGAGACCTAGGTAGGCCTTTGAGGCGAGATGACAAAAAGTTGTCGATTCGCTGACCAGCTTGATCGGCTTCAACCGTTACAAACGAGACTTTTTGGTGGGTAACACTCATAAAAACAACAACTTTTTTCAAGCAGGCAGAGGATCTGCCCATAACGAGAGCCAACATTTTACAGGCTATGGAATTGAGCTTGTGTATATAAAATGGTATTCTTCAGCAGCTGAGGGCTAAAGAGTTCGACACTGAGTAGCAATTGGGCTCTAAAGTGCTGAAACGCCAATCATTAGTCCAGAATGATATTTTCTTTGATCACCAGTTTCATTATTAATTATTGGTCGACTTGCTACCTAGAGTACAGCATGGGCAGGCATTTATGCGCGAGTGTCGGTTGTTCGCGGCGCTCTTAACCGCTGCCACTAGCTTATTTGCGTCGGGTTTAGACGCAGAGGGAACCAAATAGCCTTGAGGCCTGTCTCATTGGTTGTGACACCCAGCTTACCAGAAGGCCTAGACTAGTCAGCTAACAGCTGGTACTTGTTACAGTTATAAGGACTCACGAAGAGCTACCCTCTTCTATAATTAAAACATTAGGGCGCGGCTTGCCGCCAAACCCTACCAGACATCAGGAAAGTACAACGGAACGCAGTAAAGGCGCTCTTGGCAGAACAAATTAGCTATAAGGCTTGCTCACTTACTACGAGGATGTCGATCAGTCGGCCCACTAAAGAGCAAATATCAATATGCAATAGTCATCGCTGTCACCACTACTTCTTTGTGGCTTCGATGGAGGGTTCAATCTAACGAGTACTGGCAACTTCACTGACGGGTAATAAGCACCCTACTATAAGCTCCAGCCGTTGGAACATTGAGTACATTAAAATTTCACCGAGGACAAACCAAGGAATAGACCAACAGCAACAAAATGCGGCGTAAGAGCCACCATTTTGTGAGCGCCGATTTTTTTCGGTTAGCCTTGCCTGCTGGCTAATTCAATACAATATGACGAGCTAATGCGCGAGTAGTGTGGGGTAAAAACCCATCAGCGCAAAGGTAGAGTGGCTTAACAAGCCAAAATATGAAATCGAACGCCTGCTGAGCAAAATGCCAGTAGACGTTGCGAGAGAGAATGAACAGTCAGGACGAGGATGCGTTGTACGGAATAAATGACTTTACTTTATTCGCTTGTACGCAACACTACTCTAACACTGACCAAACCCAGAAAATTGTAGAGCTAAGGTCAATTTAGAGTAAGCAGACTTTAGCACGTAGCAACATATTTAAGAGTGACTATAGCAAGAGCCAGATCGAACCGCTTATAACGCCATAATCGCTGATATCTTGAATACCCGAACACACTACTGCTGCTGCATCCTATGCTGCCCCCTGCCCAACCTTGGTTAGCGGAACAGTCTAGAACAGAGCGACACCGGCACACCATGCCAAGTGAGCACCAGTAGTTTGGGAGTAAGATCAGCATAATGGCAAGTGAAGCACACGAACTGGTAGAGCCGCCAAGATAAGCTGGCATTGAATACCGTTAAGTGGCCCGTACTTTTAAATACGGATAAACAAACGCGATTTTTTAGCCAATAAGGCATTCTTGGGCGATAGCAGCTTGCAACTATTGCAAAATAAAGCGCGGTTGCGCCATTGCATTAGGTTCAGCGAAGTAAGGTTAAGTAACATAACGCTGACTGAACACTCTTACCGGGCTTCTAACCTCTCTGTAAAATTTCATACCCTCTTCCTCTGCACTGCCTCAATACTCTTTTTATCTGGCACCTAGCTTCTGCTTTGCGCCATGATTTATGCCAAATTTCGTCATGTTGTGATTGAACTATTACCTTATTGTCCTCACAACATTAGAAACAAGGACTGACTTGCCAATGCAATTCAGCCATAGAGGAAACAAAATGAAACGTATGTTAATTAACGCTACCCAGCCCGAAGAGCTGCGCGTAGCAATGGTCGATGGCCAGCGTCTTTACGATTTAGATATTGAAAATCGTACTCGCGTACAAAAAAAATCAAGTATCTATAAAGGCAAAATCACTCGCGTAGAACCAAGCTTAGAAGCAGCCTTTGTAGATTTTGGAGCCGAGCGACACGGCTTTTTACCGTTAAAGGAAATAGCCAGAGAATACTTTTACCGCTCGCCCTCACAAGCCCAAGGCAGAGTAAAAATTAAGGACGTCGTAAAAGAAGGCACCGAAGTAGTTGTTCAGGTTGAAAAAGAGGAGAGAGGCAGCAAAGGCGCGGCACTCACCACCTACATCAGCCTGGCTGGCCGCTACATGGTGCTTATGCCTAACAATCCGCGCGCAGGCGGTATTTCGCGCCGTATTGAAGGCGAAGAACGCGATGAACTGCGCAAGACCATGAATGAACTTGAAATGCAGGACGGCGTTGGTGTGATTGTGCGCACTGCGGGCATTGGCAAAAGTGCCCAGGAGCTACAGTGGGATTTCGATTACCTGATGACAATTTGGAATGCTATTACCGAAGCGTCATCATCACAAAAAGCACCCTTCTTAATTTTCCAAGAAAGCAACATCATTGTCAGAGCTATTCGCGACTACGTGCGTGATGATATCGGTGAGGTATTAATAGATGGTGCCGATGCTTACTACGAGGCATCTCAGTTTGTTGAAATGGTCATGCCTAATTACGCTAGCCGAATCAAGCAATACCAAGACGAAATTCCGCTATTTAATCGCTATCAAGTAGAGAGCCAAATAGAAACGGCCTTTCAACGCGAAGTCCAACTGCCATCGGGCGGCTCGATTGTTATTGACCCCACTGAGGCAATGATTGCTATTGATATTAACTCGGCGCGCGCCACCAAAGGTGCCGACATAGAAGAAACCGCATTGCAAACCAATTTGGAATCGGCCGATGAAATTGCGCGTCAATTACGTCTGCGTGATATGGGCGGCTTGGTTGTTATCGATTTTATCGACATGAACCATTCGCGAAATCAAAGAGCGGTTGAAAGCCGGATGCGCGCCGCGTTAGAAGCCGATCGTGCACGCGTTCAAGTCGGCAAAATCTCTCGCTTTGGTCTGCTTGAAATGTCGCGACAGAGACTGCGACCCTCGCTCGACGAGACCATCGCCTCTATTTGTCCTCGCTGCAGCGGCCAGGGAACGATTCGCGATACAAAATCACTCGCACTCGTAATTTTGCGCCTCATTCAAGATGAATCGCAAAAAGAGCGCAGCGCTGAAATTCGTGTGGTAGTGCCCGTTGAAGTCGCAACTTATTTACTTAATGAAAAACGCGCAGCGATTCGCTCAATAGAAAAAGCCAACAACTTGCGAGTACTGGTCATTCCAAGCCCAGCACTCGAAACGCCTCATTACGAAGTGTCGCGTTTGCGCGAAGGTGACTCTGAAGTGGGTGAAACCGTTAGCTTCGATTTAACGGCCGAAGCTGAAATTGAAGAGTCGGTGCATGAAGCACGAGAGCAGACAGTCGTGCAGCCCGTGGCTGCGGTAAGCACTGCTTCATTTTCTCCTGTTAAACCAAACCGACCACAAGCTGCAGAGCCTGAGACTAAAGCACCAACGACTAGCCTTTTAAAAACCTTGTGGAACAAGATTTTTACAGCACCAACAGAAGAGCCAGCTCCGGCAACTCCAACTACTAATAATCGACGTGGCGGCAATACACAAAATCGCCAAGGTCGCGGCAATCAACGCAATCGTGGTGGCAATGCCAATCGCGGCCGCAATGACGAGCAGCGATCTAAGCAAGGCGGCAACCGCAGCCAAAGTGACCCTCAGCGTGGCCGACAACGCAATCAGAAAAACGCCAACAGCACAGCAGCCGATAGCGACAATCAACGTGGAGGTAATCGCAACAAGCGAAAAGAGCCACGTGCAGCACAGACTGAGACTGCGCCAGAGAGAGTAGAAGACAAAAAAATCGAGGCTGCGAATAGTGCTCAAACTGCGAGTAACGAACGCAAAAGCGGTGCTAATCGTACACGGCGCAATCGTTCAAACGTTGAAAAAAATAGCGATACTGTCACTCAGTCAGTTGAAGCGACTAACGATGCAGCTGCAGCTGCGCCAAATACAGCAGAGGCGTCAAATGAGCCAAGAACTCGCCCCGACAATCAGCGTGGTCGTACAGCACGTGGACCAAGACGTCGTGGCGGCAGACGCAGTGAAGCAGCCGCAACTGCCACAGCAACGCTTCCGTTGGCCGGCGAGTTGAGCGACATAGCGCAAGGCAATAACGAAGCCGCCGCACCAATCGTTGAAAGTTCAACGCCTGAGTCAACACCGGTAGCTGAGCGAGCCATCGAGGCCGCGGTAACCGAAAATATGACGTCCGCGCCTGAGATAAAAAATGACGATGCTAATGTGGCCGCGAATCAAGCCAAAACCGCAGTAGCTGAGACCAGCCAGACAGCAACGGCTGAGGCCCCATTGGTTGAAACGGCCCCTGTTGAAGTAGTTACCGACAAGAAAGATATTGTCGACCAACCAGCGCTTGATCTTCAAGAAAGCATCGAGCCCGATAGTAATGCAGAAGTCGATGGTAAAGGTAGCGATGCTCAACACCAACCGGCGCAAGACCCTGCCTTTACTCCGGAAACGTCTAATGATAAGCCTCTGGTCGATAACGCTGAGGGGCCTCGTGCGAGCAATGACCCACGAGCACGCAAAAAAGCTGCTGTTACGCACGAAATTACCAGCTCTAAACTGGAGATAAAGATGAGCCAGCCACTGGTTGCGGACCCATCGGCTATTGCACTTAAAGAAGTTCACCGCGCACCGAATGATCCACGTGCCGGCAATGCAGGTAATGAAGACCCAGTGGAAAATACATCGCACGAAAGCGCGTAAATCTACCATGCAAAACCCTTGCGAGTAATTCTAGTAAGGGTATACTTGCGCTGATTTTTTTGGAGAGGTGGCTGAGTGGTCGAAAGCACTGGTCTTGAAAACCAGCGACGGTTCATCCCGTCCCAGGGTTCAAATCCCTGCCTCTCCGCCATTTGATGTTTTAAGCAATACAGTAAAACCGAAAGCCCTGCGTTTTAGCCTATAAAACGTGGGGTTTTTCGTTTCTGGCTATTTCATTAGCCCAAGGCAAACCTTTTCAAGCTTATCTCAACTCCAAGAAGAATTAAGTGGAAGGCTTATGGCCATGAATGAGATTTACTGCTTCTAATCTGGTGTTAACAAGCCCCAATAACTCCCCTCCTCTAACACCCTCTCAAACCTGACTCAATTCA
>Ga0075469_10000692_pt1 | contig 15131 bp, 9 predicted proteins | sample DEB08_DNA_13_FD_77577 | JGI IMG/M metagenome (GOLD analysis project Ga0075469, IMG submission 77577) | Aqueous microbial communities from the Delaware River and Bay under freshwater to marine salinity gradient to study organic matter... | ecosystem: Environmental > Aquatic > Marine > Coastal ...
CCCACTTTCGCCCAGACTATTAATCTCGCTTCGGGCGCGGCGCTATCCGTGCGCAAGGATGCGACGATCTCCGGCGTTATCCTGCCGACTGCAGGCAGCGTTGTCTTCAACCGGGACGACCAGCCTACGGTGGCGTTCAGCCTGAATAGCGCGCCAGTGCTGGCCGGCGATCTCACGGTTCAGGTGGGGGGCGGTACGAATTCCACGGTCGGTGATGTCACCCTTGCTGGTGTCATCACTGGAACCGGCGGGCTGACTAAGACCCAGACTGGCACGCTCATTCTTGCTGGAGTCAACTCCTACAGCGGTGACACCGTGGTCGGCGGCGGGGTGCTCGCTGTCAACGGAACTTCGATTGCGAATAGCGGCAAACTCGTCATTGCGGGCGGCAAGGTAGACCTAACCAATACGGAAACCGTCAGCACGCTTTTCTTCGGCGGCGTTCAGCAGGCGGCAGGCGACTACACCAGCGCGGATCCCTCCAGTAATTTCACGGGGGCTGGCACTCTGACTGTTCTCAGTGGCACACCCGCCGCTGGCTATGCTTCTTGGGCCACCCTTAATGGGGCAGGTACTAATCCCACCGAAGACCACGACAATGATGGTGTGAACAACGCTGTGGAATACTTCATCGGTGGTCCGAACGGCAACACGACTGGACACACGCACCTCGCAACGATGCAGAGCACTGCCGGCGTCCGCAGCGTGACTTGGACGATGGGCGCGGGCTACTCCGGATCCTACGCTACCGACTTCGTGGTGGAAACCTCGGTAACGCTTGACGACGTTTGGCAGAATGAAGCTCTCGGCGGCACCGTGGTGATTACCGAGGATGAAGTGACCTACACTTTTCCCGCAGCAGCCGGAAACCAAAGATTTGTTCGCCTCAAAGTTATGGCGCAATAATAGCAGCGCTTACTCGAAAGCATAGAGATAGCCGTCCGCACAAAGGATGAAAGCGCGGTCGCCGTGGATCGCAGGAATGGACTCGTGGAAGATGCCGTCCACACGGGTGCGCCAGAGTAAGTTTGGAGTTCCGTCGGGGTTCGGTTCGGTGGCTAGGCAGCTGATGAAGACATCGGTAGAGGAACCACAAATCACGCTGTCCGGCGTGCAAGCCGAGCCGGTCCAACCACCGGCGCCGGTGTAGTGCCAATTGATCTTGCCGGTCTGGTCGTCGAGGCAGAATAAACGCGCCCCGCAAGGCATGCCGTCGTGATCGATCGTGGTCGAAATAAAGACATTGTTACCGGACGCGGAGGCGGTGGCGTTCATCCCTTTTTTGGGTCGGGTCGGATCGTTGAACCGCCATTTTTCTTTCCCCGTGTCCTGGTCCAGTGCCACCAGGGTATTGGGCACAATGCGTCCGAGTAGATTGCCTTTCCATAAAATGGCGGCGGCCGAGTCGGGCCCACCGCCCCAGCGGTAATCGATGCCTTCCTTGGCGTAGGCCCAAACTGTCCGCCCGGTTTGTTCGTCGAGCGCGTAGTAGTAGCCGTCCCATGAGCCGGTATAAACCAAGCCTTTGCCGACCGCGGGGGCTGGATAAATGCCGCCATTAGTGGGCCGCATCCATAGGGTGCTGCCATCCTCGGTAGACAGCGCGAAGATCTTGCCGTCCACGGTGCCGGTGTAGAGGCGCCCGTCGTTGGGGGTGGAGGTGGTCCAGACCCAACCAGGTTGTGCGGTCCAGAGTGGCGCGCCGTCGGCTTCGCTCACGCAATAAAGATCATCATTGCCACCTTGCTGACCGAAGAACACGCGACCGTCGTGCACGGTTGGTGCGCCGGATACCTGCCCGGAAGCTTCGTAGCGCCAGATCTCTTTGCCGCTCTGCGTGTCCATCGCGCGAACAAACCGATCCGGGCCGCCGACGAAGACCTTGCCCTGGCTGACGGTTGGTGGCGATTGGTAATCGCCTCCCGCGGCGACGACATCAGCCAGAATGCGCCGGCCGTCTTCGTAGATGCATTGCAGCAGGCTGTGTTTCCATTGTTGCTTGCCGGTGGCGAGATCGAGGGAATAGAGAAACAACTCGGAGCTGCTGACGAGGATTCCGTTTTCGCTGCCAGTCAGGTCGGCGAAGATCGAATGGTGTCCGGCCGCTGCGGACCAGCGTTGTTGACCCTGCAAATTAAAGGCGGTGACCTTGCCATCGAGACCTGCCGCAAAGACCGTATCCGCGACAACGATTGGTCGCGACCGGATCCAATCGCTGGTGGCGGCCTGCCACGTGAGGGCTCCGCTGTTGGTATCAATGCAGTAAAGTTCGCAGGTGGCGGAGCCGAGGTAGAGTTTGCCTTCGTGCAGAGTGGGTGGGGAGAATAGTTGCTGTGCGCGAGGTTCGCCACCGTTGAGCTTGAGCTTCCAGCGCACCGAACCGTCGGAAATATTGAGGGCGTGAAGCGTGCCGTCCTGCGCACCGACGTAGACAGTTGTGCCATCGGCCACTGGCGTCATACGCAGCGGTGATCCGGCGTCGTAAGCCCAGGCGACGCGTTGCGGCCCAGTCAAATTCAAGGCGTGCAGGATGCCGTCATCCGTCGGAGCGAAGACGTGTTCGCCGGCGATCACGGGGTCACCGAACAGGTCGCCGACCCGCATCGTCCAGCATGGCTCGCCGCCGGCTTTGCGAACGACGACGGTGTCCTGCATCTCATAAAACGCGGGGGCGCCACGGAGATCGAGCCGTCCGTACGGATAGACGAGATAGTCGCTATTTCCCGAAATCGGCGCACAACCGCGTCGGTAATCCACGCGATCCGCATCCAGCTGGCGCGTGACCTTGCCGCTCTTTTTGTCGATGTAGAAAACGTGTTTGTCCTTTTCGATATACTCCCAACTGCCGCTGCTGCCGCGGAGGACGATGTGATCCTGCTGGATGACCGGCGTCGAGCTGGCGCGTGGCGCGGAGTAGATCTGCAAGCCATCCTGCGGCGTGGTCCAGATCACCTTGCCGGTTTTCTCATCGAGGCAATAGGCCAGGGTGGTCACGCCCGGCGAGGCGATGTAAACATGTCCGTCCTCGACCGCGGCCGATGCATACCACGACATGCCGATCGGGAACTTCCACGCGACCTCGCCAGTGCGCGGGCCTGCATCTGGCGAGAGCCCGGATTGCTCGAGGTTGCCGCCGAACACCGGCCAGTCCGTCTTGCTGGACGATGGCTTTTCGCGGGTGCCGCGCACTTCCTCGATGAAGTTTGGGTTGGACTGGATTTTATCCAGCGCTTGGAAGGCGCTTTCCATCGCTTTATAGCGCGATGGGTTGATCGGTCCCCACTTAGAGAACTGACTACAAGCAGCATGAAAATCCGTCATGTCCACCCCGCGATGCACCAGCAGTCGCACCCAGGAGAAAATCAGCGCGTGACGGCGAGAGGCGTTTTCCGGGGTGGTGGGGTTGGCGACAAAATCCCTGCGCATGTAGTCGATTTCGGCAATGCCGGTGGCAACCAATGCCTCCTCACCTTTCAGTGCGGAAAACGACGAGAGCAAGACCGCTGCAACTAGTATAAAAGCACGGCAGAAAGATGTCGGACAACTCATAGTTTTTTATTTTAGCGCGTGGACGTAACCATCTCCGGCGAGAACGAAGACTTTGTCGCGGTAGATACAGAGTGTCGACTCCTCGACGCGTTGATCGAACTTGTAGATCCACAGCGGTTTGCCGGTGAAGGCGTCGAGGCAGTAGAAGAACGGTGTGTTCCCAGAACCGATGTAGACGCGGTCGCTGGCAATCGCCGGTGCGGAAAGCCCGCCGCCGTCGGGGAAGGTCCAGAGGATCTTGGCGGATTCGGAATCGACGCAATACACGCGGGATGCGGTTGGTACTCCCCGAAGGCCGACACCGACGCGCGCTGTGTAGTAGGCGCGGTTCTTAAAGAAGGCTGGGGTGGCGTTGAAGTTAGAGAAGTTCCCGGTGTGCTGTGGATTCTTGTTTCCTTCGCTCAGAATCTCCCCGGTTTTTGCGTCGAAACTCATGTAGACATTCGAATGGTGCGGAACGTAAATTTTACCCTCGTAGGCGATCAGGGTTCCTGAATCTAATTCGATGCCGTTCGCCTTCCAGGCGATCTCGCCGGTCTTCTTGTCGAAGGCATACAGCGAGCCGCTCCATGAACCGAAGTAGACCAGATCGCCGTCGATGGCGGGTTCCGCAGGTACGGATTTGGCGGTCGGATACATCCATACGATGTGTCCGGTTTTCGCATCGAGACAGACGGCGTATCCGTTGACGGTCGGGACATAGACCATCCCGTCGTCGTAGGCCGCAGATCCCCACACCCAGCCACCGGGCACTGTCTGTTTCCAAAGCAGCTCGCCTGTGGCCGCATCGACACAATAGAAGAAACGCTCGCCGCCTTGCTGACCGGCAAAGATCTTGCCTTCACCAAAGGCAGGACCCACCGAAATAGCACCGCCCATTTCGAATTTCCAAATCTCCTTACCCGTGTCCGCATCAACGCCGAAAAGGAATCCCGCCGCATTCCCGAAATAGACTTTGCCATCCGCAGCGGTTGGCTTGGACTGGTAGTAAGTGCCGCCGGATAGAACATCAGTAAAGATGCGCTGACCTGCTTCGTTTTCGTAGGCGTTCAGTAGGCTGCGTTTCCAGAGGACATCCCCCGAGGCATCGATGCGGCGTAGCCATAGGTCGCTGTCGCTCACCAATACTGAATCCCCAGCGCTGACTAGGTCGGAGTAGATCTGGTGGGTGGAGAAGGTTTTACTCCATTGGATCCTGCCATCCGCCTTGCCGAGGCAGGCGATCTTTCCATCCACACTGGCCACCATTAGTCCTTTCGAAGTCATCGCCGGCTTGGAGCGGATCCAATCAGACAATTTCGTCTGCCACTCGATTTCTCCGGATTTGGCGTCGAGGCAATAGACCTGCTTGTTCGCCGCGCCGAAATACAACTTCCCATCGAGCACTAGCGGCACGCTAAACTGCTTGCGCGCGCCGTTTTCGACCGGATCGATACGGGTTTCCCAGACGAGCGAGCCGTCGGATTCCTTGAGGCCGTAGAACACGCCACCATTCGATCCGAAATAAACCTTACCATCTGCCACGGTCACAGCCGTATTCACCGCGCCCTCCGCGTGGAATTTCCATGCGACCAATGAATGCTTCGTGCCCGCCAGATTCAGCGAATAGAGGTAGCCCTCAGTGGTGCCCTGCAGCACGCGCTCTTCCGTCATCACCGGTTCCGCTAGGGCATCAATATCGCCAACGTTAAAGTCCCAGAGCCTGCGGTTGTTATCCACATCCGCGCAGATCAGGCGGTTGAAGTTCTGACAGACCGCTGGGTACCCGTAGATGTCGTGTACCCCAAAAGGATAGACCGTGTATTTTCCGTTGCTGGCCACTGGAGCGACCTGCGTGCGGTAGTCGATGTGCCCCGCGAATTTACGCGCGAGGGTCTTGCCAGTTTTCTTGTCGAGGTAAACGAGGTTCCGTGCCTGGCCTTCGTTGCCGCCGTGGCTGTTGACCTCACGTAGGATGATCTTGTCCTCCAAAATTACCGGCGAGGACATGATCGCGGGGTATTTGTAGATGCCGAAAAGCGGATGCGTTTGGGTGGACTTCCAGATGTCTTTTCCGGTCTCCAAATCGAGGCACAGACTAGTGGTGTGCATGCCGGGTGATGCGACGTAGACCCGGTTGTCCTCCACGCTTGGGCGGGCATACCAGCCCAGACCGACCGGAAATTTCCAAGCGAGCTCTCCTGTCTTCGGTCCCGGTGCTTTGGTGTAGCCCGTATTGTGCTTGTTGCCCTGAAACATCGGCCAATTCGCGTCCATGTCGCCACCGGTTGGAGCCGTCGCGGGGTCGGCGGTGAAGGGTTTATAGATCGTGCCGTCCTGCTGCAGCTTAGCTTGAATTTCCTCCAACTTGGCGAAGCCCTCGTCGATGGTCTGGCTCATCCCGTGCAGGGCCTCCTCGCGCGCCGCACCCTGTCGGCCGAGGACCGCGTTCTGGAATTGAATATATTTCTTATCAATATCGAAGAACGGATGTGTGTCAGCGCCTTGTTGCTGTAAGGAGGTCAGCCATAGAAACATCAAAACTGAGCGCTCACGGTAGGTTTCGGCGGTCGTCGGCACAGTCTTGATCGCTAACCTTACCCGGTCGATATCGGCGTCGTGGCTGGTGGGTTCGACTGCCCCAGCTGGCATGGCTAGGGTTGCTATTAGTAGGGGAAGGATGAAGTAGCGTAGGGCAGACATAGTTTCAATGTGGTTTAGAATGCGGCAGGTCTGTTTAATTTGATGCATTTCGGGATGCATTCTCGGCAGTCACCAGTACCTTTAGTTGTTTGAAAAGCCCGGACAAATGCAATCATGTATTGTATATTGTTAACAGGTCTCTGAGTTATGTGCTTATTCGAGGACCAATGATCCATTAAGTGTTAAACTATAGAATTGAACCTCAGCCCGAGGTCTAGCGCGACCGACGTATTTTAGCCGCGATTAAAAGAAGCCTGCATCTTTCGTAGCGATTGTGCAAAAATAAAGCAGCAGCTAAGTGCATCCTTTACAGTAAGTCTGGGTTGGTTAATTTGATGGGCCTAACTTCATGAAAAAGCTTACTCATTTTACCGTAATCGGTCTGTTATCGCTCGCATCTTGTGTGCAAGCCAAACTCACTACCGCTAAGATTTTTAGTAGCCACATGGTGCTGCAACGCGATCTTGCTAGCCCTGTGTGGGGATGGGATACCCCGGGAGCAGCAGTTACCGTAAATTTCGCTGGTCAGCAACAAACGGCGACGACCAATCAGCATGGCCGCTGGCAGGTGAAGCTAAGCCCCATGCCGGCTAATACGACCGCTCAACAAATGACCATCATCGGTGCAGATGGTGAGACAATCACTTACAATAATATCCTTATTGGAGATGTCTGGATCTGCTCAGGGCAATCCAATATGGAGTGGTCCGTTAAACAGTCACACAACCCGCAACAGGAAATCGCCGCGGCGAACCACCCGCAAATCAGGCTATTCAATGTGCAAGGCCATACCGTTGCCAGTGCTCCGCAAGAGCAATTGAGTATTGCGACATCTTGGCAGCCTTGCAATCCGACATCTGTAACCAACTTTAGTGCTGTCGGGTATTACTTTGGCCGCAATCTGCACCAGCAAAGCGGTGTCCCTATCGGTCTGCTTGGCACTAACTGGGGCGGCACTCGGGTAGAGCCGTGGACACCTCCTGTAGGATTTCGCAAGCAGCCTGAACTTGCCACACTTTCCAAGGAAATCGATGCCCAACTGATCGAAACTCAGGCAGGAAAAGCAGCGTGGTCCAATTACGCAAAGCAAGTAGGCCAATGGAGCGCTTCAGTGCAGCAAGCTGTCGGCGAGGGCCGCAATGTCCCACCGGCGCCGACTAGTCCCGGACCAAGAAGTCATAATGAGCCCTGCTCAATTTATAATGCGATGGTGCATCCCATTGTTGGTTTCGGCGTCCGCGGGGCGATCTGGTATCAAGGTGAATCGAACTCTGGTGAAGGCATTCACTATCTGCCCAAGCTAAAGGCACTGGTGCAAGGCTGGCGCGAAATCTGGCAGCAGCCTGATGATTTTCCATTATACTTTTACGTAGTGAAGCTGGCTCAGTTTCACGGCCATTCCACTAATCCCGCAGGTGGCGACGGCTTTGCCCGCCTTCGTGTCGCTCAGGATCGTATCCAAGAATTGCCGCACACGGGCGTGGCTTCCGCCATCGATATCGGTAACGACAGGGATATTCACCCAAAGAATAAGCAGGATGTCGGCAAGCGCCTAGCTCTGTGGGCTCTACGAGATGTTTATGCAAAAAGAGACATTACCGTGACTGGCCCGACTTTTAAAAGCATGGAGGTCGATGGTAATACCGTGTCTATCAATTATGATCATAGCGGCGATGGCCTCATGATCGCTAAGAGGAAAGATCCCTTCCATCCAGTAGTGGCTACGCCAGAGGCAAAGCTCGCTAGCTTTGCCATATCAGGCGCTGACGAGGTATGGCATTGGGCGGATGCAACCATTGAGGGCAATACCGTCAAACTCAGTTGCGCAGCGGTCGCTCAACCCACCGCGGTGCGATATGCTTACCGAGGCAACCCGGCTAATGCCAATCTCTACAACAAGAATGGTTTACCAGCTATCCCTTTCCGCACGGATAATAAAAACCCCTAAGGCGAATTCCAATCTACAGAAAATATGATAAAATTATTTCCACTGTTTAGCATTTCTATTTTATCCTACGCACACAGTTTCGCAGCGGTTCCCCATGAAGCAAAATACGATTATATGACAGAGCTAGCCAACACCGATGCCATTATTAACTCCATTCCCGACATCATTTTTTACAAAGATATTGATGGCGTTTACAGAGGCGGAAACCAGGCTTGGGCTAATCTGTTAGGCAAGCCGCTCGAGGACCTTATCGGTAAGTCCGATCATGATTTGTTTCCAGCTGACTTGGCTAAACTTTTTAGGACAAAAGACCAAGAGATGCTCACCTCAAAAGCGACAAAGCGTAACGAAGAGTGGGTAATCAATGCAGATGGTGAAAATATACTTCTCGATACCATAAAGACTCCATGGATCGATCAAACTGGCAATACACTCGGAACACTTGGCATCTGTCGAAATATCACTCCTAAGCCGCAGGACCTTGCTGAAGTACGTGTGGCAAATGATCAATTCTACGCGGCTCTGAATGCGATGTTTACAGGAGAATTAGAACCAATGAATGCTATCTGGTCCCATTCTGATGATATCAGCAATCAAGGGCCATTTGGATCAAGAATGGATGGATGGCAAGCAGTGGGCGCCCAATTCAAAAAAGAAGCAGCCATGCAACTTGGCGGTCGTGTTGCCTGTAAGAACCTCATTGTCCAAGCAGGTAGAGATATAGCCTACACGGTATGTGAAGAGCACGGTGAGAATATGACTGCAGCAGGCAAGCCGGTTAAGGTCAGTCACCGAGCCACCAATGTTTTTCGTCGCGAAGAAGGTCAATGGCGCCTGATACATCACCACACTGATTTATCACCGCAACTTAATGACACTGATGATGAGTGAAAACTCGTTAAGGTAATGTCATGACCAGGCGCAGAGACAACCTGATCTCCGCTAAATTTTACTTTTGCTACTGGCGTAGCCGCTCCAGGATTCTTTCGGGTGCTGGAAAAATCGAATCAATGGTGGCTGCTTGAGTCCGAGCGCTCGACATCAATGCCGCAGCAGCCTGCGTATGCTGCAAGTAGACGCTCCTGCAGTTGATTTCGTCCACCGGCGGCGACTGCCGCGCTATCTAGATCGAGGAACAGTTCGAGGCAGGCGGTTTCACCTGCCAGCGCTTCGTAGCGTTCCGCTAGGCAACCTAGCATCAGCTCGAGATCGAGCGGTTGTGGTAAACGGCTGTCGGCCAAGTATAGCGCCAGTTCCGCACTCGGTGTATTCGCCGCCGCGGCCTCGGCAGACCAAGGCTTACCCTGGCCGAGATCGAGCAGTATCCATTCGATGCCAGTCTTTAGCCAATCGGCGTCTTTGATCGATAGCTCCGAAAGCCAGCGTGCTTCAGTCGCTTCAATCGTAGCCTGATGACGCGTGGCCCATAGCCGCTGAACTTGCAGGCCACCCTGGAGTGTGAGCCAATATAAGGCCTGTAGTATCACAACGGTGGCTTGGACTACTGCGATCGCGATATAAGCAAGTAGCGACAACACTCCAACCAGCAGGTGCAAGTAGATCGCATTTTTGCCGCGGACATGAATGCCACCGATCTTGGCACTCGAGTAGCGCGGTTTAAACCAATTCACCGTGCCGATTTCTGTTTTTGTCGAGACCGACACGCCGCTCTTCGATAAGTTGAGTTTGGTTGGCCCCTCACCATAGCGACCGCGTAGCACGAAGCGACCGTTTTGGAAGGCGACCTGGGTGCCCTTGGCCACCCGAGTCGAAGCCCGCAGGCCATGTGCAGAATTTGCAGTGAAGTTGATTCCAGCAGCCTTAGTTTGCGCACGCAGCGCAATTCCACCGCTGCGGCTCACCCGCAGGTATTTGCCACGGTATTCGATCCGTTGAAGACGTCCATCTGGGCCTATTTTAAGCATCGTGTATAAGTTGAAGACTGTGATGGCCGAATGGCGAGTCCAACCAGAAAACCATGTTATTTTTTAGTGACTGTCAGCCGGTCAATCCCACACCGAGTTTAGTGCCTGGTCTGTTGGTTCAGGGGAGGGACGTGCTCGCCTCGTCCGCAGCCGAAGCGGGAGTTGGACTGCCCTGCTTGGTGGTTTTGATTGATCTTGTTTAAATGCTGGTTGCTGCATCATCACTTCTGCAACTGTCGGCACATTGCAGTCGCGCCGATGCGAAAGGTTTAGAATCTGCCAGTAAGGATCGCGCCTTGGTTACGTTTCCTTATCTGTGTTTTATTCTAGCAAACAAGGGGCGCGTGATGCACTCGAACGATTCTTGCCACGTGCGGGTCTGGACTATGCCCGTGCCCGCAATTTCGATTATGGTCTCGAGCGCCGAGACAATGTATCGATGCTCTCGCCTTGGGTACGCCTGCGGGTCATGCCTGAATGGGAGCTGGTCGCGGCGGTGTTGCAGCAACACTCGGTTAGCGAAGCGGCAAAGTTTATTGATGAGGTCTGTTGGCGGACCTATTGGAAGGGCTGGCTGAGCCGCCGGCCGACGGTGTGGCAGGATTACTGTGCCGAATTGGCGGCGGAGCAAGCCTCACTGTCTGAGCAGTCACGCTACCACGCCATTGTCAGCGCCACCAGCGGGATCGATTGCATGGATGCCTGGACGCGTGAACTGCTCGACACTGGCTATCTGCACAATCATGCGCGCATGTGGTATGCTAGTATTTGGATACACACACTCAAATTACCATGGACCTTGGGGGCTGATTTTTTCTTTAGGCATTTGTTGGATGGAGATCCTGCCTCCAATACTCTCAGTTGGCGCTGGGTGGCGGGTTTACATACCGAAGGGAAAACATATTTGGCCACCGCAGATAATATCCAGCAATACAGTGATGGCCGTTTTAATCCACAGATTCAATTCGCGACAGTCCCTGCAGATGTGTCTCGCAGTAGTCGCAATCCGCTCGCGGCCCCGCATCAAAGACTGGCTCCGCTGCCGGACTCTGATCGAGTGGGCCTGTTGCTGCACGAGGAGGACCTGTCGGCGCGCAACTGGTTAGGCGAGCAGGTCACAGTCCATGCCACCGCAGGCTTTATTCCGCAGCAGTGCTACCAAACGCAGCGCATCGCACAGTCGGTGTTTGATTTTCGGCACAATTGCTTGCGTGATGCACTCGACGGCAGCGGCGAAGTCTACACCCAGATCGATTCAGTCGTGGCATGGGCAGAACAAGCGAACATCACCGTCCTGCTCATGGCCGAGCCATCCATTGGTATCTGGAATCAGGTCTTACCGGAGCTGCAGCAGGCACTGCGTAACAAAGACATTCAGTTAGTCTGCCAACGTTATTGGTGGGACGACCATTTCTATCCACACGCGCAGGCAGGCTTCTTTCGTTTTAAAAAAGCCATACCCGCCGCCGTCCAACAATTAGCCGTAGAAAATTAAATCTCACCAACAAGGCAAGGTTGGCTCCGCGTCGTCCGCACATCACCCCTAATCGAGGCCTGCCACTGTAATGGGGGAGGGATGACCTCCGTGTCGTCCGCATTTCCACGTAGCGAGCGGGTTTATCCCGCGATTATGCCCTTGGGTGCGATCAGTTCTGGCGATCCGTCCTGGCGTAAAGCCAGTCGCTACGTCCGCATCGGGAGGGATGACCTACACGTCGTCCGCACAACCGCAATCATCGTGGCGTCTCCGCTTGCGGAGGCCTTTCACTTCAATGGGCGAGGGACGACCTCCGCGTCGTCCGTACATCACCAAAGCCAATCACATAAACCCCTTAATTTGGCTACCCAAATGGCGGAAACAATTTCGCTAATTAGCTCAGCTTCGGAAATTCGCTACACAGGTCCTCAATCAGACTGGTCAGTTCCTCACGAATAACAGGTTTGGATAAATAGCCATTCATTTGTGCCTCTAGGCAGCGTTCTTTCATGCCCTTCATCGCCCACGCGGTCACTGCGATAATAATTGTTTGCTGTGCATTGGCTTTGTCGGCGTGAGATTCTTGTTCTCGAATCCGAGCGGTCAGTTCGAAGCCATCCATATCGGGCATGTTCAGGTCCATGAAAATTATATCATACCAACAATCATCCATGCATTTCATACATTCGGTTGAGTTATAAGCAATATCACAGGACCATCCTGCCTTGTTCAGCATTGTCGCAAGCAGCTTTGCATTCACGCGATTGTCTTCGACAATAAGCATTTTAAAGTTACTATCTTTCAACTTTGTAATCGACCTTTGTGGGGATTCTCGTGGAGCTATAAATTCAAACTCTGCATGCGAATATACGGGGATGGAAAAGTGGAAAGTGCTGCCGACACCGGGTTCGCTGTTTAGCTTAATGGATCCGCCGAGTATTTCACATAAGCGCTTCGTGATAGCCAAGCCGAGCCCTACACCTTCGTATTTTCTAGTGGCTGATGAGTCCACCTGCGTGAAAACATCAAATAGCTGCGTTTGATCGTGTTCGGAAATACCGATTCCAGTATCTATGACGGAACACTCAATCACACCAATGTAGCCGTCATGTTTACTGCTTTCATTGAAATTAATAAATTCTATTCGTATTTCTATTGATCCTTCATTGGTAAACTTAATCGCATTACCAATAAGATTGATAAGGATTTGTCTAAACCGACTTGGGTCGGATTCAACAAAGGTGGGCACGCCTTCATTCACGTTAATAATTAAATCGACGGATTTATTGTTCAATTGATCGTGTAATAGTTTGATCACATTTTCCAATAGCTCACGGATATTAAAGTTCCGTTTTTCGATCTTCAATTGACCTGCTTCAATTTTGGAAAAGTCCAGAATGTCATCCAAGAGTTGTAGTAGGGTATTACCGCTATGGTGAATGATATCGATAAATTCCTGCTGCTCCTGATCCAGCTCAGTGTCGCACAATAGCGATGCAAACCCGATCACTCCATTCATCGGCGTGCGGATTTCATGGCTCATCGAGGCGAGGAATTCCGATTTGATTCGATTGGCCTGCTCGGCGGCCTCTTTGGCGGCACTCAAGCTTTCAGCTTTTAGCTTTTGCGCTTCTGATAGTCGCTCATGTAAGCGCCTTTCGCGATCTTGGGCGAGGGTGCGTTCTTCTTTTTCAGTGTTGAGCTCTTTAACTCGAGTAGAGAGTTCATCGGAGGTAAGCCGAAGTCGGCTATTTGATTCTTGGATACGCTTCAGCATCTCATTAAATGCCTGTGAAAGTCGGCCCAGCTCGTCGCTGCTAATATGCTGCGAACGTAGGCTGTAGTTTTCGGTTTGAGAGACTTCATCCGCGACTTTGGCAAGCTCCTCAACCGGCGCTGTAACGCTGCGGAGATAGCCAAGTGCCAGTTTAATTGCGAGCGCGGTGCTTAGAATGATTGTCACTACTGAGGTAATGAATAAGCTGAAAATAGCGGAAATGACGGGTTCCTTCGAAGCCACGACCAGTACGCGGCCAATCGTGTCGCCGTCTAAATAAACGCCCCGTTCGACTGACAAGCATCGAGAAAAAGGGCCGCATTCATCGGGTGTTGGTAATATGTCGTGTATGTGCTGAGCGTCTGGCTGACTATATTCGGCAAATATCGTACCATCGTTGTTGTACAGCGCCGCCGCCTCGATGTACGGTTTAAATCGCAGCGTAGAGAGTGTATTCAAGGCTTCAGATTTAGAATTAAATATGAGCGAAGCCGATACGTTTGAAGCAAGCAGTTCGGTGGTGGTCTCAATCTCACTTACAAGTCTATTATTTGCAAATCGAGCTTGAGTGATGATTGTAATCACTCCGCTAAGGGTCACAGCAAAAAGCGCTGCACATGTAATAATCAGTGTCAGCTTGTTGCGTACCGATAGATCTGAAAATCGCGTGTGCATGAATTTCTAGAAATTAACCACCTCCGCGTGGCGCAACAGGTTTCCGCTTATTTCAAGTCCACTCGCTTTGACGGCGGCGAGATTGACCGAAAATGCTAAGTGATCATCGATCACTTCGACCAGAATCATGGCGCCGGCTTCAAACACATTCGGCTCTGTAGTCACGGTCAGGGTCGGCAACTTGTCTAATTCATCTCTGACTTCAATGAACTGTTGTAACTGCTGCTTTGGTATGACGATGACTTGGCAGTCAACAGCTATACTGTCCTTGTTTTGACGATTGATCTCAACTTTACGCCCCTGCGTCTCTTGGCCCTCAATTATTTCGAAGGCATCGGCGAGCGCGTCATCATTCCATAGGGTAAATACAAACGGTGTCGTGGCCGGCGGCCACTCCGTGAATTTTGCAATATTATAGATCAGCAGCGCCTTGCCTTGATTTTCCTCAATCACTGGCCGGTCATTGGCGGCAGAGATCGGGCACGTCGATAGCAACACACACAATGCCCAAAATAAGCATTTCTTCATGAGCTGCACGACAACAAATTAAAAGCTAAAGACAAAGCTAGCCGAGAAGCGCCAGTCTTCTGATGGCTGTGGGCCGTTTAAGTCTTGGTAGAAAGGCGCACCCGCCTCAAGCTCTAGGAAAGTATTTTCAAGTCGGCCCCGAGGGTCTTTTAAGCGCAATCCAACCAGTGCCAAGCACTTCGTGCCGCCGAAATTATCAGGTTTCACCACTGCTGCTGGGTAGGGAGAGACAGGTAACTTTAAATTGAGCAGATCTTCATCTTCGCCACTGATCTCATCCCAGACAACGCCGTCGATACGGAACGACGGCTGAATCCAGTCGGTCAGGGCGTAACGCGTCCAAATGCCAGCTTGGTACACATTGCCCAGACGATAGTCGCGATCATTTTTGCCGGTACGGAGAGTGAGATTTAAATTAGCACCATAGGTCCAGTCGCCCGCAACTCCTGAGTAAACAATCGAGGGTTTGATATCGTAAGTGCCAGAGCCGAGCTGCATGGTGTAGGGCAGCTGATTGTCAGGGCCATCCCTAGGTGTGTCGCCTGTTTCGTCAATAGATCCGGTCGGAAG
>Ga0075469_10000701_pt1 | contig 15012 bp, 13 predicted proteins | sample DEB08_DNA_13_FD_77577 | JGI IMG/M metagenome (GOLD analysis project Ga0075469, IMG submission 77577) | Aqueous microbial communities from the Delaware River and Bay under freshwater to marine salinity gradient to study organic matter... | ecosystem: Environmental > Aquatic > Marine > Coastal ...
CTATGTGGCATTGGCCAGTATTTTCTTGAAGCCGTTATTTTTTATTATTAATAGAACTGGAACAAACCTATGAATGACCAGCTTGATTCTCAGTTATCTGCGCTATCTGCGCTATCTGACGGTGAAATGACTGAACTTGAACTTCGCAGCCTACTCAAGCAGCTTGAAAATTGCAGCGATGCTGAGCGAGCCATCCAGCTGCAGAAGTGGAGCCGGTATCAGCTGGTTTCTGAGGCATTGAATGATGAGCGAGGCGGTCATGCCGCGCAGCCAAACTTTGCCACAGCCGTTGCCGAGGCAATTGTACTGGAGCCTTCACACGTGCAGGCAGACGCAGACGATTCGACAGAGTTTGATGCGCCGGGCATAGTTGCAAGCCCAGGCGGCGCACCTTTGTGGTCGCGCTTTGCCGTGGCCGCTACGGTGACCTTAGCGGTGATTGTTGGTGTTCAGCAATATCAATTAAATGGGGCTGCTTTAGGATCAAGCACGCTCGCCTCTGATGACACGTCGAGCTATGTGACTGCGCCGACCAGCGAAGCACTAGCTGTGCAAGTTAATGCGCAGCCGGTCAACGCCAATGTTGACCTTGCAAGCGATGGTCTGCGCGCACAAGAACGTTTGCATGAGTACCTACTTGAACACGCTAACCATGCTGCCCGTCAAAACGGACAGGGAATTGTTCCTTTCGCCAGAGTCGCTAATTTTGAAGAGGATTGATGGGTCGTTGCAATTCATCGCGAAAAATTAATGAACCATTTTCTTACTCAACAGTGCGTCCATCTTATGATAAATAAGTCTGTATGATTACTTTCCCAATAATTTGTCAATCCCGCAAAAAGATTTCCACGCGTGTAGTTTTGGTACTGTGTGCGTGCGCTTTTATGGGCAGTTTTTTACTTGCTCCAGTATTAGTTGCCGCCGAAGATCCGGAGCAGTGGTTGATGGATATGAGCGACAACTCGGCGCAACTTAATTACAGTGGTAGTCTTGTTTATACACAGGGTAGCCGTATGGACACTATGCGCATTTATCATGGCATAAAAGAAGGCGTTCAGCACGAAAGGCTAGTGCATATGAATGGCCAGCCTCGAGAATTTATTCGGCGCGGCAATAGCGTTGTTTATATCGATGGGGTGAACGGTGTGACCAGCCTAGATGGGCAGGCCAGACGTGCTGGCGCCTATTTTTCCGAGACGGATTTTTCAAGCAGTTATGCTGCGCGATTTGCTGCCTTGCGCGAGCCGTATGAAGTGTCTTTTGATGGGCGCGATCGTGTGGCCGGCAGGGAGGTGGCACTGATTACATTGATGCCAAAAGATCATTATCGACATGGCTTTGAGCTGGCATTAGACAAGTCGACTAAATTGTTATTGCGCTCATTGATGATGGACGTCAACGGCAGGGTGCTTGAGCGGTTTGAATATACGCAAATTGATATTGGCAATGAAATAGCCGATGCCGATTTGGCACCTGAGGTGCTAAATAAGCTGGCCAGTAAGCCGATCGGACAGGCTCAAAAAGCTCCTCGAACGCAATCACGCCAACATGCAGGCTCAGCTTCTTGGCACGTTGGGTGGGTGCCGCCGGCGTTTACTTTGTCTGGTGACGCTCGAGTATCGGGGTTAGTCTCGGGTCACGATCGGCCCTTGATGTATAGTGACGGTCTGACAGCCTTTAGTGTGTTTGTTGAAGATAATGCTAATCTTGGGCAGCATTCGCGGCGACGCGGTGCAACGATGGCTCATACCCTTGTTAAAGAGGACAAGACAGGGCTTTTTAGCGTCACAGTAGTGGGTGAAATTCCACTAGTGGCAGCAGAAAAAATTGCTAATTCTGTTACGCGAGCGCAAGTGAAGTAGTTGGTCTGCTATTGGGTGAGACAAAAAAACAGACGGTACAGAGCCACCGACTTGAGTGGCTTTTTAATTATCACAGATGCCGGTCGATTTAAGAGGCCGAGAATTAACCACTTTTTACAGAGAGTACTCTGGGTGCGATGCAGACTTTAGAAACCGATCACGATCCATCGCCGGCAACGGTTAATACGCCGGAAGCATCGCCAGCTGAGGTTGTAGGAATGACTATAGAGCGAGCGTGCGTAGTGTCGGTTGAGCAAACATCAACGCCCGGACAAAGCCTCGTATGGCTGGAAGCATTCCGGCGTTCGACGTGTGGTGATTGCGCGGCACAGGATACTTGTGGTCAAGGGGTGTTAGGGCGTTGGTTCGCTCGAAAGCAACGCTACTATAATGTGCGCTGTCCTACTACTCGCGCCGGATTGCTGACCGTGGGTCAGTGGGTTGAGGTGGGCATTCCTGATGGCGTATTGGTCAGAGCTGCGCTGTTGGCGTATCTATTCCCAATTGCCGGCCTATTGTTGGCGGCTGTTGTTGCCGATTGGCTACTATTGGCCGATTGGGTTGTTGCATGCTTGGGTTTATTGGGCCTCGGGGCAGGGTTGCTAATTGGGCGAGCTTGGGGCGAGCGACTAGTGGCAAACGGTGCCGCCGAGCCAACTTTGTTGGAATCTGCAGTGAGCTGAGGCTCTAGCCGGCGTTTTTGCAACCTAGCCAGACGCCCAGACGGGCAGCCGGTGAATGCTTCTACCCGTTAAAAGTCCAACAATGTTCAGCAAACGCAAATAGCTTCGCTGTGGGGCTTGATATACAATCCCACGCAAATTCCCCCGCAGCGGTTACTGCCATTTGTCGGCCCAAAGATCTCAGGGTTGCAAGGCTAATTGCCTGCGAAATTCGTTATCGAAATTAGGCGCCTTGAAATCAACCTATCTATGCTACACATCCCTTTTTGCCCGCGTAGTTGCTTATCTTTGCCATTAGATGGCTTAGGGTTTGAGTCATTATGAATCCTGCTGATAAACGCATCCGAAATTTTTCTATCATCGCTCATATCGATCATGGCAAATCAACTTTGGCCGATCGTTTTATCCAAACTTGCGGAGGGCTCACGCAGCGCGAGATGGCCGAGCAAGTGCTCGACTCAATGGATATTGAAAGAGAGCGGGGCATCACGATCAAGGCGCAAAGTGTCACCCTGTATTACAAAGCTAATGATGGTGAGACGTACCAACTGAATTTTATCGACACGCCAGGGCATGTTGATTTCTCGTACGAGGTATCTCGCTCACTAGCCGCTTGCGAGGGAGCGCTTTTGATTGTTGATGCTGCGCAAGGTGTTGAAGCTCAATCGGTGGCAAATTGTTACACAGCTATCGAGCAGGGTTTAGAAGTACTGCCGATTCTCAATAAAATAGACTTGCCGCAAGCTGAGCCGGATCGTGTGGCACAAGAGATAGAAGATATTATTGGCCTTGATGCGATGAACGCATGCCAAGTAAGCGCAAAATCGGGCTTAGGTGTGGAGGCGGCTTTAGAGCATATCGTTGCCGATATCCCGCCTCCTCAGGGCGATCGTGACGCTCCATTGCAAGCGTTGATTATCGATTCATGGTTTGATAATTATTTAGGTGTGGTGTCGCTCGTGCGCGTGATGGAAGGTACTTTACGCAAGCGCGATAAAATTGTTGCTAAGACCTTAGGCAAGCCACATCAAATTGATGAGCTAGGCGTTTTTACACCGCATAAAACACCATTAAATGAGCTTGCGGCAGGTGAAGTGGGCTATATCGTTGCGGGCATCAAAGATATTCATGGCGCTCCGGTTGGCGACACGTTTACCCATGCTAGCACGCAAGATGTTGACGCATTGCCGGGTTTTCAAACGGTACAGCCCAAGGTCTATGCGGGCTTGTTCACGGTCAGTTCCGACGATTATGAGGCATTTCGCGAAGCGCTGGCTAAGTTGACGCTTAATGATGCCTCGTTGTTTTATGAGCCTGAGGTTTCAGACGCACTGGGTTTTGGTTTTCGCTGTGGCTTTTTGGGCATGCTGCATATGGAAATCATTCAGGAGCGCCTTGAGCGTGAATATAATCTCGATTTGATTACTACGGCACCAACCGTAATTTATGAAGTGGTTACCAACAAGGGCGAGACGATTGAAGTTGATAATCCATCACGCTTGCCAGAGTTGGGTAGTGTGGCTGAAATGCGTGAACCGATCGTGCGCGCAAATATATTGGTACCGCAAGAATATTTAGGTAATGTCATTACCCTGTGTGTAGAAAAGCGCGGTAGTCAAATCGATATGCAATTCTTGGGTAAGCAAGTTGCGTTAACCTATGAACTCCCTATGAATGAAGTGGTGTTAGATTTTTTTGACAGGTTAAAATCTTGCAGTCGAGGCTATGCCTCACTTGATTATCACTTTGTGCGCTTTGAATCGGCTAAATTGGCACGTCTTGATGTACTTATCAATGGTGAGCGGGTTGATGCATTAGCCATCATTGTGCATCGTGATTTGGCGGAGAGTCGCGGTCGTTCGCTGGTTGAAGCTATGAAAGAGTTAATTCCGAGGCAAATGTTTGATGTGGCGATTCAAGCTGCTTTAGGCGGTCACATTATCGCTCGCCAAACCGTTAAAGCTTTGCGTAAAAACGTAACGGCAAAATGCTATGGTGGCGATATAACCCGTAAAAAGAAATTGCTGGAAAAACAAAAAGCCGGAAAGAAACGCATGAAGAAAGTGGGCAGTGTTGAAATTCCACAGTCAGCGTTTTTGGCTGTATTAAAAGTAGATTAGTTCGGTGCTGCTGTTAACTTGATCAAGCCTGAAGAACCTAATTACCACAAGCGTTAATTATCAGGTTGAAGTTTGTGTGACTAAATATTTTTTAAAAAAGGTAAGCGTATTTAATGGATATTAATTTCCCCTTTATTTTATTGTGCCTAGTGTTGGCTGGGACTGGAATTTGGCTGGTCGATTTGCTGTGGCTAAGCAAGAAACGCATGCCAGGTCAAAAAGAATCAGCTTTGGTTGAGAATGCCAAGTCACTTACGCCTGTATTAGCGTTGGTTTTTGTTATTCGATCCTTCCTTTATGAACCTTTTCAAATCCCCTCGGGTTCGATGGAGCGAACATTATTGATTGGTGACTTTATCTTGGTGAACAAATATACCTACGGTATTCGTCTGCCCGTTATACGCAATAAGGTTTTCGATATTAATGAGCCTGAGCGTGGCGATGTTATGGTGTTTTTTCCGCCGCACAAAGAGCAGTATTACATCAAGCGGGTAATCGGGCTGCCGGGTGATAACGTGGTTTACAGAAATAAAGTGCTGACGATTAACGGCGAAGTTCAGCAGCAAACACTCATTGATGGTGACAAACGTTCGCTGTATCGACAAAAATATGAGCTTTTGGGTGGTGTTGAGCATGAAATCCAACAAAATATCGCTGTCGACCGGAGTGATGATTTTTCGGTAACTGTGCCTTCTGGGCATTATTTTATGATGGGTGATAATCGAGATAACAGCGCAGATAGCCGATCTTGGGGGCCTGTACCAGAGTCTAGGATTGTCGGAAAGGCAGTGGCTATTTGGATGCATAAAGAGCCTGGTTGGAATCTACCTACCTTTGATAGAGTAGGGTCGTTCAATTAAGCTGCGATTGCTACGGGTGTAATGCTAAACTTTTATTGGGCAGGCCAAGCTAAACATGAACAGAGGATGAAGCATGAGCGTTAATAGGTGTACAAGCCTAACTCGAGGCCGTTTAAAGGGCCGCCATGGGCAAAAAGGCCTCGGTATGATTGGGTCTCTGCTTGTGATCTTGGTGGGTGGGTTGCTGCTTACCTGTGCAATTAAGATGATACCGATATATTTTCAGAACTGGAATATTCAATCGATACTGAATGATCTAGAGCCTGAGTTTGCTGACGTTGGCACAGTAACTAAAAAAGCGATAGAGAATAAATTAGCCAAGCGGCTGAACATCGATATGATCAGTGCAATTAAGGTTAATGACATAGAGATTAAAAAAATAAAAAGCGTTTTTAAAATTACTGCAAATTATGAAAAGCGTATTCATATTATTGGCAACGTCGATATTGTGATGGTGTTTGACAATAACAGCGCAACCGTCCCCGTTCGAGGAAGGTGATGTGCAACAGTAAGTTGATACACCTAATGCAAATGCATCGTGACCTACGCGATGCAAAAAGCTTCTTTTTTTCTTCCAGCTCGGCACCCCAGCCTGCGCCTATTTATGTCTAATACAATGTCTAATGGTTTCGCTGCACTTGAAGCACTCATAGGGTATTCCTTCACTGATGTGAAACTTTTAAAGTTGGCTCTGCGCCACAAAAGTGCCGGCAAACCCAATAACGAGCGGTTGGAATTTTTAGGTGACGCCGTATTGAATGCAGTCGTTGCCGACAGCCTGTATAGACAGCACGAGGGCGCCGCTGAAGGTAAGTTGACCACAGCTCGTGCAATGCTGGTAAAAGGTAAGACTTTAGCGCAAGTGGGCGAAATGCTGAGTTTGCATGAATTGCTAGAGCTGGGTATGGGCGAGCGCAAGTCTTTTGCGCGCGCCAGGCAGTCGATACTGGAGGATGCCGTAGAGGCAATGATTGGTGCTGTATATCTCGATAGTGATTTTGATCGATGTAAGATTGTGGTGAACGGATTGTTGGCTGGCAGGATTGATGAAATATCGTTGCTGGACGAGGGCAAAGACGCCAAAACGCAGCTGCAAGAGTTGACTCAGGCTAAGCAGCTTGGTTTGCCGCGTTATGAGGTGGTTGCCACGGATGGTCCCGATCACAAGTTATTTTTTACCGTGGCTTGTCACATTGAACAGTATGCTCATACCACTCGCGGTGAAGGTCATAGTCGTCGCGAGGCTGAGCAACAGGCGGCAACGAATATGTTGGATAAGTTGCAGGCCTCCCCAAATTAATCGTTAACCATGGCTTTAAATATTATGAGAGTAAATTCAATCAAATTAGCGGCATTGGTGACTCGCTAATGACCGATGAAGATAAGCAATTTTGCGGGTATGTCGCCATTCTCGGTCGCCCCAACGTGGGCAAGTCCACATTGCTCAATAAACTATTGGGCCAGAAAATTAGCATTACCTCTCGCAAGCCGCAAACCACCCGGCACCGTATTATAGGTATCGATACGAAAGATGATTATCAAACCATTTTTGTCGATACCCCTGGTGTCCAGCGCAAGCATGACAGCGCTATTCACCGTTACATGAATCGGGCAGCAACGAGTACGATTGAAGATGTTGATGCGATTATTCTTGTCGTTGATCGACTCAATTGGACCGACGAAGATGAATACGTGGTGCAAAGCATTCGTCAGTCGAGTGCGCCGGTTATTCTGGCAATCAACAAAGTGGATCACCTAGTGGAAAAGAACCGGTTGTTGCCACACATTCAGGCGCTATCTGCCAAACTGGCTTGGGCTGATGTAGTACCCGTGGCGGCCAAAACTGGCTATAACCTTGAGCCACTGCAAGCAGCCATTCGAAAGCGCTTGCCTGCACGTGCTCATTTTTATGATGCCGAGCAAGTCACGGATCGCAGCGAACGATTTCTGGCAGCAGAAATCGTCCGTGAAAAAATTATGCGAATGATGGGCGATGAGTTGCCCCATAAAGTTGCGGTAGAGATAGAACAATATAAAACCACGAGTAAGCTCGTTACAATTAGCGCGGTTATATGGGTGGAGCGCGACGGCCAGAAAAAAATATTGATTGGCGTTAAAGGCGAAAAACTTAAACTGATCGGTAGTCAAGCGCGCGCCGACATAGAAGTGTTAGTTGATCAAAAAGTGATGCTCAAACTCTGGGTAAAAGTTAAAGGTAGTTGGTCTGATGATGAGCGCATGCTAAAAAGTTTAGGTTATGCCGACCAATGATAGGACTCAATGAATCGCGCTGAGAATGTCAAAGCATTCGTGGTGCACCAGCGCCAATATCGAGAAACCAGCAGTATTGTTGAGTTTTTTACTGAGCATGGGCTGTTAAGTGCTGTATGCCGCGGGGTCTATGGTAGCGGCAAAGCGGCCGGCAGATTAAGAGGCACTTTGCAGCCTTTTGGCGAGCTGTCATTAAGCTGGTTTGGGCGAGGTGAACTGAAAACCGTAAGGCAAGTAGAAACTATAAGCACCGCGCCAAATCTAAGTTACAGTGTGCTTTACTCGGGGCTATATTTGAACGAGTTATTGTTGCGTTTAGCACCCAGTAGCGAACATGAAAATGGACTCTATTTGCTTTATAAAAACACCTTACAGGACTTAGCCGCTCTGGCGAGTGATAGTGTAGATATCAATAGTTCGGTTGAAGCGATTTTGCGTAGGTTCGAGATACAATTACTTGAAGATCTGGGTTTTGCTATTGATTTTCAGCGGGAGTGGGGCGAGCACACGTCTATTAACGAGGAGCTGCACTATAGCTTCGACTCAGGGCATGGTTTTACGCGTTGCTGTGCAGAGGCTGCAGGAAATCGATTGCGCTCCATTCCGGGCTGGGTAATCATGAGAATACGCGAGGCGGATTTTAGTGATGCGCGGGTGCGTCGCTATGCAAAACAGGTTGTGCGCGAAGCGTTGGCTCCGCATCTTGGCGATCGGCCGCTCCGAACCCGAGAGCTTTACAGCTAAGGGGTAGCTCCCGAGTAAGATCTAAGCTCCAGGAGCTAAGAGCTAAGAGCTAAGAGCTAAGAGCTAAGAGCTAATTAGCGAGGTCGCTTGATCGAGTGGGTTAGCTGCATTGCTCAGTGAATGATGCCGGCGGGCCATCAGATTTATATCCTCTACTTTGTTACCCGCTTAGCGTGATTGTCGGGGCAATCGGCATGACTTTCGTTATAATACGCCAATCATTGAAACCTTAATTTAAATAAGCGAGCGAACTTAGTGGAATTTCCCACCATCGAAGATTATGTCGGCAGCACTCCAATGGTGCGGCTACAGCGATTGTATGTCGGTAGTAATCAAATATTGCTTAAACTAGAGGGCAATAACCCCGCCGGCTCGGTTAAAGATCGGCCCGCGGTCAACATGATTCGGCAAGCCGAAATTCGTGGCGAAATTAAGCCTGGTGACACGCTCATTGAAGCGACTTCAGGCAATACCGGTATTGCATTGGCAATGGCAGCGGCGATAAAAGGCTATCGCATGGTGTTGATCATGCCTAGTCACATGAGTGATGAACGAAAATTGGCGATGAGTGCGTATGGCGCCAAGCTTATCGAAGTGACTAGTGATTGTGGTATGGAAGGGGCTCGCGACCTAGCCTTAGCGATGCAGGAGCGAGGTGAAGGTCGGGTGCTTGATCAGTTCGGTAATCCTGATAACCCTGCTGCGCATTACGAAAGCACGGGACCTGAGATCTGGGAGCAAACTCAGGGCACCGTTACACACTTTGTAAGTTCAATGGGCACTACCGGAACAATAATGGGTGTTTCGCGTTTTTTGAAAGAAAAAAATCCGGCAATACAGATTGTTGGATTGCAACCTCAAGACGGTGCGAGTATTCCGGGTATCAGGCGCTGGCCGCAAGCCTACCTGCCAAAAATCTATGATGCAGCTGGAGTTGACCAGGTACTTGATATTGGCCAAAAGGATGCCGAGCGCACAATGCGAGAACTTGCTGAACGCGAAGGCCTTTGCAGCGGTGTATCATCGGGTGGTTCGGTATTCGCTGCAATGCAGGTTGCAGCTACGGTAGAAAATGCTGTGATTGTTGCCATCATTTGTGATCGAGGCGATCGCTATTTATCAACCGGCGTGTTCAATGATGATGGTTCTCAGTAATTTTTTAAAAAGCGATGTAGGCTGAAAACATGGTTCAGGTTCGCCGTCTTCCAGAGACCAAGCAAGGCATATTTAATGTGGATGCGTGGCTTGCGCAGCTACCGGGCTTTGACGATGAAGCTGATCGAGAGCGCATGAAACTGGCTTGTGAGCTCGCTAAAAAAATACAGCCACAAACCCCAGAAAATATTAAACGCGAAAGACCCAGCTACCTTGAGAGCGGTCTCGAGATGGCAGCCATTTTGAGTGAGTTGCAGCTGGATGAGGAATCGCTCATCGCTGCGGTTGTGTACCCGGTAGTGGCTTCCAATCAGGTCAAGCAAAGCGAAATTGCCACGCAACTGGGGCAAGAAGTCGCCGACTTGATCGCAGGCGTGTTGCGCATGGCGGCCATTTCAGAGTTGCACAGTGATAGACAACCCGTTTTAGGCCAGCGTGGAGCGCAGGTCGACAATATTCGAAAAATGCTTGTCGCGTTAGTCGATGATGTGCGTGTTGGTTTGATTAAGCTGGCTGAACGTACACAAACTATTCGAGAATTAAAGAACGCGCCTGCCGATGTCCAGCAGCGAGTGGCTCGTGAGGTCAACGATGTCTACGCCCCATTGGCTCATCGATTGGGTATAGGTCATATCAAATGGGAGTTAGAAGATATAGCGTTTCGTTATTTACATGTTGATGCTTATAAAAACATAGCGGGGCTTTTGGATGAAAAGCGGCTTACCCGACAAGGCTATATTGAAAACGTTACCGAGCACGTTAAAAATGAATTGTTAAAAGCGGGCATAGAAGCCGAAGTTGCTGGTCGCGCTAAACATATATCTAGCATCTGGAAAAAAATGCAGCGTAAAGGGATATCCTTTGATCAACTTTATGATATCCGCGCTATCAGAATTATGGTTGATGAGCTTCGCGATTGTTATGCCAGTCTCGGTGTGGTTCATACCTTGTGGCGCAATATTCCTGGTGAGTTTGACGACTATATTGCCAACCCAAAAATCAACGGTTATCGATCATTACACACAGCGGTTATTGGCCCTGATGCGCAAATTTTGGAAGTGCAGATTCGCACGCGCGATATGCATCGTGAAGCGGAGCTGGGAGTTTGCGCGCATTGGCTATATAAGGGCACCGACGTTGACGCTAAGTCGCAGAGCTATGAGTTAAAAATTCAATGGTTACGCAAAGCTCTGCGAGCCAATAATAAGCAGGGCGATATAGGTGATTTGGCACAAGAGCTTAGCGAGGATTTTGCCAGCACGCGCATTTATGTGTTCACGCCGCAAGGGCATGTGGTAGACGTAGCAGCCGGCTCTACTCCGGTCGATTTTGCTTACCATGTCCACACAGAAGTGGGGCACCGATGCCGAGGTGCCAAAGTCGATGGTCGTATTGTGCCCCTCGACACCGTGCTCTCAAACGGGCAACAAGTTGAAATCCTTACGGGCAAAGAAATAAAACCTAATCGAGATTGGCTAAGAGCTGACTTGGGATTTTTAAGTTCTGGGCGGGCTCGAGACAAAGTAAAAGCATGGTTTAAAAAGCAGGCGCGCGGACAAAATATTGAAGACGGGAAGGCCTTGTTGGAGCGTGACTTCAAACGCATGGCCTTGACCAGCGTGGACTACCAAATCCTGGCAGAGCATCTGCATTGTAAAAACGTCGACGAAATGTATGCAGGCTTGGGTGGTGGGGATATTAGTGCCAGCCAGGTATTGCGCATAGCTGAGGATCTATTTGTTGCGGCTGAGGATTTACAGGTATCTTTATTCAAGCCCGTGAAACCCTCGTCACCGGCCGTACGAGATTCTGTGACAGTGGTGGGTGTGGGTAATCTAGTGACCCATATGGCTAAGTGCTGTAAGCCTCTACCGGGCGACGAAATTGAGGGTTATGTAACCTTGGGTCGGGGTGTGACTATCCATCGAAAAGATTGCCATGAATTTCTTATAATCGGCGCACACCACCCCGAGCGAGTGATTAGCGTGGCTTGGAATGAATCCGAGACTGATCACAGTAGCGAGCGTTTCCCTGTTGATGTGACTATCGAGGCATTCGATCGCACGGGTTTGTTAGGCGACATCACAACGTTGTTGGCGGCGATGAGGGTTAACGTTGTTAACGTCAATACCTATACCGACCGCGAGAGTCATACGGCCTATATGAAGCTCAATATAGAGATATTTAATTTCGATCAACTGGTCAACGTTTTGGGTAGGCTGAGCAATCTGCCCAATGTCATCAGTGCACAGAGAGAAACCTAGTCGTCGTTTAATCTCTTTAAACTCAATAATTGCGAGCGAGTGAGCTATTGATGCGGTATACCATTGCTGATTTACTTTATCTCATGGAGTGTTTGCGTGCGCCTGTGGGTGGTTGCCCATGGGACCTTGCCCAAAGCCCTTCGACAATTATAAATTATTCTATTGAAGAGGTTTATGAGCTTGCTGCAGCGATAGAGCAAAATGATACAGCTGCAGTGCAAGATGAGTTGGGTGACGTGTTGTTTCAAGTGATTTTTCTGGCACAGCTTGCCAATGAGAACAAAGAGTTTGAGTTTGATGATGTTGTGCAGGGGGTCTGCGAAAAATTGTTGCGAAGACACCCGCATGTATTTCCTCGTGGTGTGCTTTACCCCACCAAAGACATAACGCCACAGAACGTGGCCATCGATGCAGAAACTGTGGCCAAAAATTGGGAAGCCATTAAGCAGCTTGAACGCAAAGATAAGCAGCTGGAGGGTTTATTTGCCGATGTGCCACTGGCGCTGCCCGCTATGTCACGTGCTGTGAAATTGCAAAAGCGTGCGGCCAGTATTGGCCTCGACTGGCCTGATATACACGGTGCATTTGCTAGTTTGAGCAGTGAGCTGAGCGAGCTTGAAACAGTTTTGCATGCAATGCGCCCGATGCCGTCCGGCGAGGAGGGCGTTCTAAACAGCGCACAGGAAGCCGTTGTTGATAACGATGCTCATGCCGAGTCACACCGAACTATTACTAAGCAGCGGTTAGCTGACGAGCTTGGCGATGTTCTATTTAGTTGTGTCAACGTTGCCAGAAAAGCAGGGCTCAACCCTGAGCAGTGCTTACGTCAAGCTAATCAGAAATTTGCTCTGCGGGCAGAGTTTGTTAAAAGCCAGCTAGATAGAGGCAACGAGGCATCAACTGGGTTAGATGATCCAGCAGATGCAGATTTATCGAGTAGTGTTGAAGCATTATGGGTGCAGGCTAAGCGACAGATATGAACATGGTTATCGGGTATTTTCGAATGGCCAGTGTTGAACCCATTGTGAGCAGTTGCTCAAACCGGCTATGTTGGTCGAGTGCTTGTTATCCGCTGGGGGAATGTGTATTGTTCGCTCATAAAGAAAGCCGTCAAGCTCACTAGAGTTGAGTCTATACGTTTACCAGCAGCCAGTTAAAACAATCTATGTGGTCACAAGCGAATGCAGTCGCGTGTCTTAAACCACGCTAAAGTTTACTGTTGTCGCCGTTTTATATTTTATAAGAGGTAGTTTATGCGCATCATTTTGCTCGGCCCTCCTGGTGCAGGAAAAGGCACGCAGGCTCAATTTATTATGGAAGAGTTTGGTATACCGCAAATCTCCACCGGCGATATGCTTCGCACAGCCGTTAAAGAAGGCTCAGAGCTTGGTTTAAAGGTTAAAGAAGTAATGGCTAGTGGCGGGCTGGTTTCTGACGAGATTATTATTGCCTTGGTTAAAGAGCGTATTCAAAAGTCTGATTGTAACAACGGTTTTCTGTTTGATGGGTTTCCGCGAACTATTCCTCAGGCGCAAGCATTAATTGATGCAGGCGTGCCGGTCGATAATGTATTAGAAATTTGCGTAGATGACGAAGCGATAGTCAATCGACTAGGCGGGCGACGTGTGCACGAAGGTTCTGGCCGAGTTTATCATGTAGATCACAACCCGCCTAAGCAAGAAGGCGTCGACGATATGACTGGTGAACCGCTCATTCAGCGCGAAGATGATCAAGAAGCGACAATTAAGAAAAGATTGTCTGTTTATCATGAGCAAACAGAGTTACTAGTCGAATTTTATAAAACGATGCAGCCTGACACTGCAACCGCTATCCAAGCGCCGTCCTATTTTAGTGTCGCGGGTGTGGGTTCGGTTGATGAAATTAAAGCGAAAGTGCTTAACTGTTTAAAATAATAAGCGGTTTACTGACATCAAGTATGTTTTTAGCCTTTGATGGACTGCAATCGTGATTTGCCCTAATAATGTTGTCCACCGCGGTCAATAAATTGAGTTTTTATTTTTATACGGCTTTTATCGCATTTGGCAGTTTGATTGAGCGTTTTATCTAAAGCCCTCTCAATAGGTGAGTGAATTACGTAAGAAAATTGGTAGGCAATGCTCCATGGCTGTTTTTATCGCATGCTTTGCAACAGTTTTGGGTGAATATCTAAAATATAACGAATAAAAATTCTTTTTTAGACGTGCGCACCCTCTGATTCGGTTATTTACAATCAGTTTTATATCGCTGTTGAGTATAAACAGGCTTGCAGCGCTCAATCTGTTTTTATCTTTGCAAAGTGGGCTTGTTGTTACCCAAAAAAACCTTTCTAGTCAAAATCTGCCACCTCGGTCATTAAAAAAAGCATCTTTTTTTTACATTGGTGCGCGGCATTTTTTGTGCGGTGATCAGAATGTGTGGTTTTTTTAAGTAACACTTATTGTCTTAAATTGGGAAAAAAGAAAATAATGTTTTATTAATATTATTTTGAATAACTAACGATTAAATTGAATAAATTGTCTGTTTAAAGAGATAACAGAGTTTTTTTTTCCAAAACCGGCATAAAAATTCATTTTTTCACAAAAAAAACCTTGCAAGAGCGTGAATTTAGTTTACTTTTTAACTAAGATGAAGTGTCAGTTGTTAAATGTTGAGTTTTCTTAGAGAGTTATTTTTTATTCCCTTAGATTGCTTAAGCGCAGTATTTAATTTATTGGCTTTTGATCGATCAACGTTGAAATTGTATTTGTCTAGACAACAACATGTAACGTGAGGAGACTCAACATGGCAATGGTAAAAAAGAAGGCCGCGACTAAACGCAAGGCCAAGAAAAAAGTAGCTGCTAAGAAGAAAACGGCAGTGAAAAAGAAAACAGCAGCCAAGAAAAAGGTTGTAGCCAAGAAAAAAGCAACTAAAAAGAAAGTTGTGAAGAAAAAAGCAGCGAAAAAGGCAGTTAAGAAAAAAGCAGTCAAGAAAAAAGTAGCCAAAAAGAAGGTCGCTAAGAAAAAAGTAGCCAAAAAGAAGGTTGCTAAGAAAAAGGTAGCTAAAAAGAAGGT
>Ga0075469_10000704_pt1 | contig 14995 bp, 10 predicted proteins | sample DEB08_DNA_13_FD_77577 | JGI IMG/M metagenome (GOLD analysis project Ga0075469, IMG submission 77577) | Aqueous microbial communities from the Delaware River and Bay under freshwater to marine salinity gradient to study organic matter... | ecosystem: Environmental > Aquatic > Marine > Coastal ...
CTAATATTATAAGGGGGTTTGACCTTGTTTAACAGGTCAATAATTTGGGTATTGGAAAAGGCTTTGCCTAGGCGGATATTTGCCATCCCCCAGGCTTTGGAGAAAGTTTGCAATATTACTACATTCTCATAAGTTTCTATAAAATCAATACAACTTTCTTCACTAGAAAAATCTATATAGGCTTCATCAATAACAACTACGCCTTTAAATTGCTGTACTAACGTTTCAATATCCTCCCTATCAATACTATTCCCCGTTGGATTATTAGGCGAACAGATGAATAATATTTTAGAGTGAGCGTCTGCTGCTGCTAAAATAGCATCGACATTTAATTGATAATCAGTCGTTAGATTAATTTTTCTAACTTCTACATTATTAATATCGGCACTCACTTGATACATGCCATAAGTAGGCGGTAAAGTGATGATATTGTCAATGCCAGGTTCGCAAAAAATGCGCATCAATAAATCAATTGGTTCATCACTACCATTGCCCAAAAAGATATTTTCTGGTTGTACCCCTTTCATGCTAGCTAACCGCTTTTTGACTTTCCATTGCATGGGGTCAGGATAGCGATTCATCCCATTATTAAAAGGATTTTCATTGGCATCTAAATAGACTTTTGCTGTTCCTTTGAATTCGTGTCTGGCAGAAGAATAGGGTTTTAGATTTTGAATGTTTTTTCTTGCTAGGTGTATCATTGAAGAGATAGTTGAATTGTTTGATTGCTGAACTTGAAAAATTTAGCGAGTAGTAAAAGATAAGGTTTTTCCTTCTTTGGCAGCTTCTCTAACCATTTCTTGATATTCAGGAGGTAGCGCTGAAACAGGCATCATAAACCCATCAACCATTACCATATTGAAAATAGGATTGCTTTCTCTTCTACTAGGTATCATATAATCCCCACTTGTCATCCTATTTAATTTTAATAATTTTCTAATTTCTGCTGCTTTTGCCCCTACCGTTGAACTTTTGGTGTCGAAGTAAGCACACATATCATTAACGGTTACATAAGGTTCAAAAGATTTATCCCCTAGAAAATTGATATGCCCAATGGCATGAATAATTCCTGCTGCCCAGATTGCTTCTTTTCCACGTAATAGTGGACTTGGTCTTTTTCGGCTTAATTTGCCAATTGTTTTCTTCAGAATTACTAGGTAGTCCTTATTTAGTTTTTCTTTGCAAAAACCATCCACTAAACTGGTTATGGTTTCAACTCTTTTTTTTAATTTTTCTTTATCATCTGCCATTTTGTGATAATTAGAGGTGTTAATAATAATTTTACTTTGATTGTAAATCACCATTAATTTTTTGAATCAAAGGATGATTTGGCATCAATTGAAGCGCTTTATTAATATCCATTTTTGCTTCGGCATACTTAGTACCTTGACTTAAAATAGCTGCTCGTTCCGCTAAAGCTAGCGCATAATTTGGATAGGTTTCTAATAAATCATTGAGCATCGTTAATGCACGTTCTGTTTGACCCAATTCCTTATAACTTTGGATAATCCTTAACAACCCATTGTCATAATAAGGATTTTCCTTGACTAATTTTTGATACTCAGTAATTGCTTGCTTATAGTCTTTGGTCAAAAATATTAGTTTCGCAAGATTTTCTTGGGCACAAAAGTCTGCTGGATTTTCTTGTAATATTTCGGTTGCTAATTTTTTGGCTTCAGCTGGTTGTCCCAATTCATAAAGCAATAAAATTTGAATACTTTGGTAGGAACAATTATCAGGGCTTTTTTGAGTTGGAAAAGCAGCTAATCCTTTTTCAAAGAATTTTTTAGCTTCTTTTGTTTTACCTACCTTTTTGTTAATTAATCCAATGTTATAATAATTAGCGCCTGACTTATTTTTCTTTAATCCTTTAGTATAAATGGCTTCCGCTTTTTGATAAAGACCTCTTGCTGTTAAAATTGGGGCTACATCGTAGGCAATATTTGGAAAATCAGCAAAGGCCTTATACGTTTCTTCAAAATTTTTATAATCAACTGAATTATCGAAAAAACGGTCTTGATAAATCCCTTTTAAAAAACTAAAATATTCCCGTTTTTCAGAAGATTTTTCCATAGCGACTAAACTAGTTAAGCCTTCTTCATATTTTCCAGAAAAAGCGAGCGCAGTCGCATAATTATAATGAAAGACAGCTAAGGCCTTTAATCTAGTATTCTTTTCCTTTTTCTTGACGCCATCTAATTGGGAATACTGAGGTGCTTTAATTAAAAAACCAAAATTTTGAACGGCTGCGACATAATTTTTATCGGTCATGTTTTGAAAAGCAGCAGCGGCTACATTTCCTAACTTTTTTTGACCGCTTAAATTAAAGGATAAACCAATAAAAAAGAATAGTAGGGTGATTTGAATTTTCATAATTTTTATATTAAGTAGTAAGACAGAATCAGGTTAAATTTCAGACAAGATTAATAAGATTTACATGATTTTGATTGTCAATGCTTTAAATCTTATTCTTTTTGTCAAAAGAAAGTTAAAACTAATGCTGTTCAGCTACTTACTTTAACCTATAAACTAGCTAATCGTATCGAAACCGCCCGAGCATGCGCCATCAATTCCTCCGCTTCCGCCATCAACTCAACTGTTTTACCAATATTTTTTAATCCTTCTTTAGATAGTTCTTGAAAAGTAATTTTTTTACAAAAAGAATCTAAAGACACGCCAGAATAAGCTCTAGCAAAACCGTTGGTTGGTAGTGTATGATTAGTCCCAGAGGCGTAATCACCCACTGATTCAGGGCTATAATGACCAATAAAAACAGACCCTGCATTGGTAATGTCATTCGCAACACCTGCTGCGGCTTCAATGGATAAAATTAAATGTTCTGGTGCATATTCATTGATAATATCGACGACATCAAAGACATTATCATTAATAATAGTACAACTATTTTCTAAAGCCTTTGCGGCAAATTCCCGACGGGGTAGGGGCGCCAACTGTATGGCTAACTCTTTCTGAACGGCATCGACCACCGTTTTATTCGTAGCTACTAAAACTACTTGACTGTCAGCGCCATGTTCTGCTTGCGATAATAAATCGGCAGCCACAAAAGCAGGATTGGCACTACTATCCGCAACGACCATTACTTCCGATGGACCAGCAGGCATATCAATAGCTAAACCATCTCTCTGCACAACTTGTTTAGCTGCAGTGACATATTGATTACCTGGACCGAATATTTTATAGACTTTTGGTACGGTTTCCGTTCCATAAGCCATTGCCCCGATTGCTTGGACGCCTCCAATTTTAAAAATTTTGGTGACGCCAACTAAATGAGCCGTAAATAAAATAGCAGGATTGACTTTTCCATTTTTTCCTGGAGGGGTACATAAGACAACCTCTTGACAACCCGCAATTTTAGCAGGTATACCCAACATCAAAATCGTGGAAAATAAAGGGGCGGTACCTCCCGGAATATATAATCCTACTTTGTCAATACCCACACTTTTACGCCAGCATTTTACACCAGGCATCGTTTCTACAATCTGAACAGGTTCTTTTTGTGCTAAATGAAAGGCTTCGATATTGCTTTTTGCTTGTTGAATGGCTGCTTTTAATTCAGCAGAAACATTAGCAATAGCTTCCTCCATTTCTTCAATAGTTACTTTAGAAGTGCCTAAGGTAACCTGATCAAATTGAGTCGTGAAACGCTTAACTGCTATATCTCCAAAGGTTTTAATGTCTTTTAAGATGCCTGTTACCTTTTCTTCTAAAGCCTTACTTTCAAATGTTGGTCTAGCTAGTATTTTTGACCAATCTTTTCTATTTGGATTATTGTATATTTTCATAGTTAAAGTATCATTTTTTCAATAGGCACAACCAAAATTCCCTCTGCGCCATTTGCTCGCAATTGGTCAATCACATTCCAAAAATCATTTTCATTAACCACAGAATGTACCGAACTCCATTTACCTTTTGCTAAAGGCAATACAGTAGGGCTTTTCATCCCAGGCAATATATCAATAATTGCGTCTAGTTTCTCATTAGGCGCATTTAGCAAAATATATTTATAATTTTTTGCTTTTAAAGTAGCGTCAATTCTAAAGAGTAGCTTATTTAATAAGGCTTGTTTTTCGCCTTGTAAATTAGGATTAGAAATAATAACTGCTTCAGATTGTAGAATAATTTCTACTTCCTTTAAACCATTAGACAATAAAGTGCCACCAGTACTCACCAAATCACAGATACCACTAGCTAAACCAATACTAGGTGCAATTTCTACAGAACCACTAATATATTCTATATTTGCCTTGACCTTATATTTAGCTAAATATTGTTCTGTTAAGACTGGGTAAGAGGTCGCAATTTTTTTACCATTAAAATAAGTTACGCCCTGATAATCTACCTCTTTAGGAACGGCTAAAGACAAGCGGCATTTTGAAAACCCTAAATATTTATCAATTCTAACTCCCTTTTGTACTTCTGCAACTACATTTTGCCCTAGAATACCTACATCGGCTATTCCATTCTCTACATATTGAGGTATATCGTCGTCCCGTAGATATAAAATTTCTGCGGGAAAATTTGTTGATTCTGCAATTAACTTGTTTTTTCCTTTAGGGAATTTTATACTACAATCTTTTAGTAGTTTTAGGGAGTCATCACTTAATCTACCTGATTTTTGGATAGCAATTCTTAACTTGCTCATTAAAATATTAGTTATAAATTAAAAAAATAATCAATTGATAAAGTACAATAAATTGGAGGCAATAAAAAAGCGGCTTACCACAAGTATATGGTAAGCCGCTTTTTGTCACTAAATTTGATACATACGACACCCTAATCTACTTGTTGGAGGAGTAGAAGAAAGGACGATGATGATGTAAATTATTAGAGAACATAAAAAATATCGTTAAATTATTCAGCAAAACTAAGTTTTCATTATTAACTTTGCAACCATAAGGGGGAAAAATCATTTATTTTATTTATTTTTGTCCTTTGAATGAGATACACCACTTATTTAGCTGTAGAAAACATAAAAAATATTGTTTTTTTTGAACATTTCAACTCCTAAATTCGTACAGTAATCTGTTCTCTGCCCAAGTATAAGCTGAAAACATCAATCAAACATTATTTTCTCAGACGAAGCGGAATTAAATATGAGTGCTTCCCTAAAAATTAGGAGTTAAAACAAAACCATGAGAGACAACATTGCTTTTTTAGAATTGAAATTTGGGAATATTTATGGTGGTTATGCTAATTTCTTTGCAATTAGCGATATTTCCTTGCTTGTCTTCGACCCCAGTACGAATCGAATTTTTATTGAAAGTTTAGCCATTAACACAGATGTTGATGTTGTTTGGGTAAATTCAAAAACAAACGAATTAGGTCACACGATTGGTCGTTCTCGACAAGTTATTAATCTACGCACAAGAAGAAAGCGTAGTTTTAACGAAGATTTCTCCCTTAATGAACATGAATTGGACCGGGCATTTAGAAATATTCGGCCAACTCGAAGATACATTAAGAGTTTTTTCTTTAAGAATTTCAGGAAGTACAATATCCGAAATATTGTAACTTTTGATGGAAAGCGAGATATTTTCCTTTGTGAAAAATCTGGCGTTGAATTTAGAGGTACTAAGATATTTGATTTGCAAAAAGCCTTAAATAAGGAGTTTAATTATTTATTCTCTTTAAATAAATTAGGGGTAGCCATTAATAGTAGATTTGATGATGGATATTTGCAATCAAACAACCAAAAATATTGGATTCACCCAATTGCAGCTCGTCAATTAAGACCTAGAACTGCTGCATGGGATGCTGCTAGAATGTTTTTAATCTATCAAGAATTTAATGATTATCACGATGATTTCACGATGAAGTCTGCACTCTTAGTCAACAAGATTCAAAAGGCAAAAGAAGCAGAAGAAGCTATCAAAGCAGCTGAAGCTGCTAAAGAAGCTGCAGCCAAGGCTGCTGAAGAAGCTGCTAATCCAACGCCTCCACCTGAAGTTGAAGTTGCTGAAGTTGTAGAACCTACACTTGTCGCTACTGAATCTGCACCTGAAGTTGCCGTTGAAGGTGAATCTGATGCTGCTGTAGGTAAAAAAACGGAAGCAGAAATCAAAAAAATGTTAGAGCCAGAATTAGTAGCCTATGCTAATGAACTTGGCATACCAGCTACGGAGAAAGATCTAAAGAAAGATACTTTGAATAAGGTTTTAGATAAATTAGGATACAATGTAAAATCAGTATAAGCTACCTTAGCTGATTTAAATAAAATTAGTCTACTTTTTTAAAATATAAACAAAACGGTCATTTGCCAAGTAAGGTAAATGACCGTTTTTATTTTTGGAGTAATATTTGTGTATAATTATCTGTATAGCGAATCTCCCCTTCTATTAATGCTTCCCCTGTTTTCCTAATATATGTACTTTCCTAGAAAATTTTAAAGCTGGTTGCAGATACTTTCTTATGAATAAATCACTACTATCATGTATTACCTCCCTGTTAATTTTTAATTTATTATTTCCAATTTTCGGAGAGGGCCAATCCAAGAATATGACACTCCAATCCAATTGGGACAGGGCGGTGTATGATTATAATGATGTATGGGGCTATGCCGATTTTGCTGGAAAAGAATATGCGATTATTGGCTCCAAGGTAAAGGTGCACTTTATAGAGGTAACGAATCCTGCCAATCCAATTTTTGTTGCTGAATTTGCTCTTGGAAGCAATACGACCTGGAGAGATATAAAAACATATAGCCATTATGCTTATGCTGTTTCAGAAGGATTTTCTAATGAAGGGCTAGTTGTTTTTGATTTATGTGATATTGGAAATGGAAATGTTACGAAGGTTTCTCAGGAAAATGGGATATTTGGCAAAGCACATAATATTTTTATTGACGCTAAAAATAAAAGATTATATGTAGTAGGTACAGATACGGAAAGTAGCGGTATCATTGTTTATGATTTATCAGATAATCCAGAGAACCCAACCTTGATTACCAAAACTGGATTGGCTGGCGGATATATTCATGATGTTTTTGTGCAAGATAATCTTGCTTTTTGTTCTCATGGATATAATGGGCTTTATATTTATGATTTTTCGAACCCAGTGACTCCTGTTTTAAAAGCATCTATTGAAACTGGGGGGTATAATCACAGTAGTTGGGGATTAAATAAGGATAATTTATTAATATTTGCCCAAGAGGTACCAACTGGTTTGCCGTTGGGTATTATGGATTATACGAATTATCTTAATAATGATTTGGAGGTAATAAAATCCTTTAAAAAACCTTTACTAGGCCCAACTCATCAAAATAATACCCCTCATAATCCATATATGGTTGGCGATTATGCAGTCGTTTCTTATTACGAAGATGGTGTCGTTATTTTTGATTTGACGAACCCGCTCCAACCAGATACGATAGCTTATTATGATACTTACCCTGATAATGAGTCCTATACGGGCTATGAAGGTTGTTGGGGGGTATATCCTTACTTACCTTCTGGGAATATTTTAGCATCAGATGTTTCTAAAGGACTTTTTGTTTTAAAACCTAGTTTTGATTTACCAACGACTTGTGATAATGGTCAACTGGATTGGAATGAAACGAATATAGACTGTGGCGGAATTTGTCAATCTTGCACTCCCTGTTTACAAGAAATTTGCGGTAATAACTTAGATGATGATAGAGATGGAAAAATAGATTGTTTGGATGAAACTTGTGTTTGTGAGGGTAGTGAAACATTGATAAGTATCAAGGTTTGTTTAGAAGGATATTATGAAGCATCAAGTGGACAAATGACAACTAGCTTAAAAGATGATCGTTTGTTGCCAACCTTTCAACCATTTAAAACAGCCCCATTTTATTATGAAGGAAAAGAATCAATCACTAATATTCAGGAAAATGTGGTGGATTGGGTTTTGGTAGAAGCACGTAATCCCAATAACTTACAGGAAGTATTAGCGAAAAAGGCTGGATTATTATTAAATGATGGGTCTATTGTCCAAGCAGATGGTTTGCAAGCCATACAATTTGGCGATATATCTGCTACCGAGATTCATTTTGTCATTAGGCATAAGAGTCATTTAGCCATAATGAGTAGAGCATCTATTGATTTGTCAAATTCGACAGTAGCTTATGACTTTACAACGGGAACTGAAAAAGCAATGGGGAATAGTCAATTAAAATTAAAAGGAAATAAATATTGTCAAATTGCTGGTGATTTTGATCAAAACGGAATTATTAATAGTCAAGATTTTAATATTTGGAAACAAAATAGTGCTTTAGTTAATCGCTATTTATCCTGGGATGCAGATGGAAATGGGGTAATTAATAATTTAGATTTTAATGCATGGAAACTTAACCGAAGTAGAATAGGTGAACCGACTATTCAATTGGATTAAGCGCTTACTATATGATTTGCCAAACGATACCTGTCGTCTACCTACCGACAGGGGAAGATGATGAATTATAAACGAAGCATAACTACAACGTAGATTGATAATTCATCATTACCCCATCTGCTTGTCTTTATCTAATTTATTGAAAAGTACATTTAACCGATACATTTCATCTAGTGTCTCATCTAAATAAACTTGAAATTCAGGCATTCGGCGAACATGTTTTCGGATTCTTGTTGCTAAGCCTTGTTTTAAACGGTGATATTCCTCTTCCATTTGAAGAATAACTGCTTGTTTATTTTCTGTATTATAAACGCTGAGGTATATTTTGGCTTGGCTAAAATCAGGCGTTAGTTTAACCGATGTAACGGTGACTAATATTTGACTTCCATAGATATAACTTCCTTCTTGTTGTAATACTATCCCAAAATTTCGCTTAATGATTTGGGCAACTTGTAACTGTCTTTTTGATTCTTTAGCCATGATTAATGGTCGTTTATTTATTATTGGATTAACGTTGAAAAACGTAAAAAATTAGTAAATGTGATTAGAAACTAAACAATTAGGCATTTTATTTTTTAATTCCTAGTTATTTTAGAAGACTAAGAAAAAATATCAACCCTTTCCAACAGTTTGATTTCGTGATTTTTAATTCTTTTATGAATGTCTATTATCATTATCTTAGGGCAAATAAAAAAGCTAAACCGAAAGGTTCGATTTAGCTTACATAATATCTTGGTAAAAAGTTCCTTTGCTTACCAACTCATATCATCCTCTGATTCTACAGGAGCTGACGGAGTCTCTGGCTCTTGTGGAGCTTCAACTTCAGTTAGAGGACTAGCTACTACTTCAGGGCTAGCTTCAGCTTCGGGACTAGTAACATTTTCATTATTTGTAGCATTTGATTGAGGTAAGTCAAACTCACCTGCTGCTCTTCGTGCTTCATACTCTTCATGACGACGAGTATATTCATCATAATCATAATCAGGCATCAACTCAGTTTTTACATGAGTGATAACCTCTTCAAGACTCGCTAGAAAACGGTTAAAGTCTTCTTTGTAAAGAAAGATTTTGTGACGTTCGTATCCGTCGCCATTAAATCTCTTAGTACTTTCCGTAAGGGTTAAGTAGTAATCATCCCCTTTAGTTCTTCGAACATCAAAGAAGTAAGTTCTTCTTTTTCCTGCACGCACCTTTTTGGAATAAACACTCTCAAATCTCCTTTGGTTCTCGTTATCCACTTTTAAAAAATTTTGTTAATAAAAAGAAAATATAAGATACTATTTTAATAAAGAAAAAATTATTAAGAAGTAGTACACTATATTATCAAAAGCTAATCACTCTACAAAAGTAAGTAATTACCTATAAAATCACAAAGACTAATTTTTTTAATCTTATATTTTTTTGAATTGAAAAAATATATATTTTAAAATATTGATAATCAATACTTTAAATATTTTAATTGAATGTAATTAAATAAAAATTCTATGTTTAAAAATATCATTTTACTAAAAAAGTTGATTTTTTTTCAAAATAAATAAATAAATTGATAAAAAATAAACAAATAAAAATCCGATTATACGATTTTTATTAGGCTAAAAATTCTTATATTGCTTTTAGTTGCCTGATTAAATTCTATTGTAAGACTAATCTAATCTCTTGGTTGATTGTAGTAGATTTCATATTTAACTATAATTTATACTTTCCTGAAAAATAAATTTATTACAAAGTATGAAATTAGTCATTGAATCGATAGGAACTATTAATAATAAAGTCGTAATTTTGCAGTTCGGATAAGTAAATTAGAATTAGAAGTGTGAACTGTTTTAATTTTTTATTTGCCTGAACAAAATTAGACGAAAAAAGCAAAATTGATAAAAAGTATAACTTCATCACTTTTTAGCGGCATTTATGTCATCAAAAAAATGATTTTTTCAACAATTTGTGACAGTTATTACTTACATAATTTTTTAAAAACAAATACGAAATATTTTTTTTTTAAAAGTTTCTGCAATCCATTTTTTTTATTCAAAATTTTTCTCAATTTTGTAGTCTACTTTGAAGTTGAGGGGATTTGACTTTAAGTGGCAACAAAATAAATTATTAGCTTTTAAATAAAATATTTTTATTTAATTCATAATTAGTTGTCTTTCTGATAACTACACAATTTTATAGGCGAACATACTAAAAAAATGATTTCAATGAGACATACTGCTACGGTAAGAAGTATGATTTTATTGAGTCGATGAGAAAACTATTACTAAACTACGGCTCCCACACAGAGGCGAAATCAATCAAGGAGAATGGTAAATGATCACACAGCCGTTTGGGATAGTTGCCTGGATACAATACGCAGGAACGTCAATTCCCAAAGCTTTAAGACTTGGTTTGAGCCTATCAAACCAGTGAGGCTGGCTAATGAAGCACTAACAATCCAAGTCCCCAACAAATTCTTTTATGAATGGTTGGAGGAACACTACGTCCAATTACTGAAACGCACTATTCGCGAAGCACTAGGTGATACGGGTAGACTAGAGTATCAAATATTAATGGGCAAACGAAAAGCTCTTAAGAATACTACTAGTGCTAGACCAATTCAGAAATCTAAAAAAGCTATTGAACCAGGAGCGATGTCTGGCGCTCAAATAAAAAACCCTTTCGTTATTCCAGGGATCAAGAAACTAAAAATTGATCCTCAACTTAATTCTAATTATACTTTTGATAATTATATTGAAGGAGATTGTAATCGCTTAGCACGTTCTGCGGGTATGGCAGTTGCGAGTAATCCTGGAGGAACTGCGTTTAATCCTTTAGTCGTATTTGGTGATGTTGGATTAGGTAAAACACATTTAGCCCAAGCAATAGGTAATGAAGTGTTAAAGAATAATGATGGAAAGACGGTATTATATGTCTCTTCAGAAAAATTTACCAACCAGATTATTCAATCCATAAAAAATAATGCGGTAAACGATTTTGTGAATTTCTATCAATTGATAGATGTTTTGATTGTAGATGATATTCAATTTTTAGAAAATAAGAAAAAGACCCAAGAAATATTTTTCCATATTTTTAATCAATTGCATCAAACTGGACGGCAATTAATTTTGACTTCTGATAGACCTCCAAAAGATATGGATGGGATGGAGGCTAGATTGATTTCTAGATTTAAATGGGGTTTATCCGCAGATTTGCAGACACCTGATTTAGAAACTAGAATGGCGATTCTAGAATCAAAGATGAATAAAGAGGGCATTGATATTCCAAATGATGTTACTGAATTTATTTGTTATAATATTAAGAACAACATTCGAGAGCTAGAAGGGGTGATGGTATCTTTAATGGCGCAATCGTCTTTGAACCGTAGAGAAATAGATGTAGACCTAGCAAAAGAGGTGATAAAGAATTTTGTCAACCAAATCAACAAAGAGATTACGGTTGAATATATTCAAGAATTAGTAGCGGATCATTTTGAGTTAGATGTTGCTAAACTAAAAGGACAGACTAGAAAACGATCTATTGTAATTGCAAGACAGTTGTCTATGTTCTTAGCTAAGAAATTAACCGATAAATCTTTGAAAGCTATTGGTGCTAATTTTGGAGGTAGAGACCATAGTACGGTGATTTATTCTTGTAAAGCAGTACAAGATATGTTAGACACCGATTTAATTTTCAATGATACTGTTACCGAACTAGAAAAGAAAATAAAGATGAGTTTAAGCGATGGTTAATTGAACTAAACCCACAATATAACCGTTATGAAAACAGCATGAAAAATAAAAAATAAAACGAAACAAGATAAACAACTTTTAAGTAACATATAAAAGATAAATAAAGAAGGAAGCTCCTAAAAAAAGCTTCCTTTTTTAACCTAAATACCCTAAAAATAAAAAATATAAAAGAATATTTTTTTTTACTTGCAATTAATATTAAAACGTTATATCTTTGCGCTGCTTTACAAGAAAAGCGTTTTTTACTAACTAATTTTTTAACAAAATAGTAGTAAAATTTAAAAGAAATTATTGGAGAAGTGGGAGAGTGGCTGAATCCACCGGTTTGCTAAATCGACGTGCCCCAAAAGGGTACCGCGGGTTCGAATCCCGCCTTCTCCGCGAAATTCTTGGCATTTCTTTTGGATGTCTAGAATCGAAAGCTTTATCAAATTTTTGTTTGATAAATCCTTCGACCAACGGTTGTTGGAAAACGTTCGGGGCGTAGCGCAGTCCGGTTAGCGCACCTGCTTTGGGAGCAGGGGGCCGCAGGTTCGAATCCTGCCGCCCCGACTAAAACCTCTGTAAGTCATTGATTTACAGGGGTTTTCTATTTTTGAGAGCAATATTACGGTCAATGAAACTCTACTAAAAGTGTTAAAATTTGACTTTTTTTAGATTTCTAGCTAAAGATGCGAATTTTTATTAGAAATGTTTAATTTTTTAATCAGCCCTTTCTTTTTTCTCTCTTTCTTTATTGCTAACGATATCTTTTCCAATTAAAATATTATTTCCTAAAGCTGCGTTATTTTTGTCTAAAATAAGCAATTTGAATTTTCGACTTGCAAGTTTTTCTATTCTTGAATATATTGCGTACAGACTATTTTCTATAGGATCTTGAGAAAACCATTAGCATTAAAACTTTGTAAACCACAATTTTTTGAACTAATGATTACGATTCCTTTTACTACTTTCGACCAAGCCATTCGACATAGCTTAGAAAATATTTTTATCGAGCTATTGAAAATTTATCAACAGCAGAATGGTTTTGCTTTTCACTTTATTGGCCAACCTAAATTTAATTACCTCACCGAGGATGATTTAAGTATATATCCTGACGATTTCCCTGATTATAATGAGAAGTTTTTCTATCTAAAAAATAGGGTAGAGGAGACTTTGAAGAAACATTCATGTTACCCTAATTTAGCCAGCGTTTATTTAAAAGAACGGGAATGCTGGCATGAAAAAGAAAACCTTATACAACTCACTCAATTGATTAATGTTTTTAACCAGGAGTGTGCCACTATTATTCAAGAATTTGTAGCCGAAACCAATGATAGATTATGTCCACTTCATCGACATTATAAAATAGATGCCTTCGGTTTAGATGAATTAATTGAAATATGTGTCAATGCTGGTCTTACAGAGAATAAAGTTGCAGATTTTTTTGTGGGAATCAAATCAGTCGATGTAACTACATCAGTATTTCAAATAGAAAATTGTTATGATATATTGTTTGCGGAAATGGAATTTGAAGACAAAATTGAAACGCTTTTAAGTGGCTTATTAAAAACTGAATTTTGGCAATTTCATAAGGCTAATTATTTAGATAAAAAAGCTATCACTAAGATTCAAAAGGAAGAATATGAAAGCCTACCAGAAGAAACCTTTAAGGCGGGATTTGATTTTGCTAAAGGAATAGATGATGTTTTGGTTTATAAGGAAGAGTCGGAGGCTTTTAGAAGCCGTTTTCCCGTTTCTTTTTATAATTCAGGACTATATTATGAATTTTTTGAAGAGGAGCTCATTATATCCAATCAAGCCTACATTATTCATCATACTATGTACAGAGAGGAATCTATTGATTGGGATAATGCTCCAGCAGTTTGGATGCCTAGAGAAATCCTTTCGGAATATGAAGGGGATATTTCAAATAATATTTTACTGTTTCTTATTAGAAAGTTGTATTATTTCCAAGAAAATTTATTCAAACACCTACAAGAGGTGAAACAGAAATTATGCATAAGGAATGATGTCCAGGCGATTAAATACTTATTGGGATATTTTAAGAAGGTAGTTGATAATCCTACTTTGAAAATAAGAATTATTGAGGGAATCAAACTTCCCAAAAACATCACTGATTTATACTTGCAGTCAATATTACATTTGCTAAAGAAAAGACTTCATCAAGAAAAAGGAACATTATTTAAAGAAAAATTTACATTGGCAGAAGACCCGTTTACTTTGAAGGACGTTGATTTCCAAATTGAAGATGCACTTGCTGAGCGGATTGAGAGGGTAATTGGTTCAGCTAATAATCCTAATGAATTCTATTATCCAACCAAATTGTATTGGAATACGAAAGTGTATGGAGATTTATATCTAATTTTTAAAGAGCTAAATAGTTCAGATTATCTATATAAAGGACAGCCTTATATGGAATTAGCTGATATTAATACATTCATCCAACGTAATTTTACTTTTGAGGCAAATCCTAAGCCTATTGAAAAGAATCAATTGAGCCTACCTTTTAATAGCTTTATTGGACCCATTCGGTTGTTTCTTTACTTATTTAAAGACAAGTATTATACTGTAGAAACCGAAGAACGGTTCGCCCAGATGTTAAGAGACAATTTTTTTGGACATTTTCAAAAACATAAAATTGACTTGACTTTTGAGTCTTTATCCAAGATTGCATCGAACCTGCATAAAGGGTCAAATAAGATAGATATTAAACTTCCCAAATAACGACTAACTTCAACTTTTTGAGCCAAACGTTACACGAAACATTATACCAAACGTTACCTACTGGTTTGCGCAAGAAGTTAGCGGCAGTTAATATTCTTCAATTTCTTTCCTTTGTCGAACCCTTTGAACTTCCATTTTAAAGGTTTTACTAAGCACCGATTGTAGAACTCTAT
>Ga0075469_10000707_pt1 | contig 14964 bp, 15 predicted proteins | sample DEB08_DNA_13_FD_77577 | JGI IMG/M metagenome (GOLD analysis project Ga0075469, IMG submission 77577) | Aqueous microbial communities from the Delaware River and Bay under freshwater to marine salinity gradient to study organic matter... | ecosystem: Environmental > Aquatic > Marine > Coastal ...
GATAAGGCTGAAGATAGGGCTGAAGATAAGGCTGAAGATAAGGCTGAAGATAAGGCTGAAGATAAGGCTGAAGATAAGGCTGAAGATAAGACTGAAGATAAGGCTGAGGATAAGGCTGCAGATGACGGTTCCGCCGATGATGCGCTATCCCACCAAGCCGATACATCAAGTATTGAGCTCACCAGTCCTGTCGAGGATACTGAGGAGCCGGCGCAAACTACAGAGCCGACAGCTGCTAAAGTTGATTCGCCGTTTCACATATCAGCTAATCAAAATCACAGCACGGCGGACGTCATGGCAGCCAAGTTTGAAAACAAGGAAGATAAAGCCACTAAGGCTACAGCTTCGGAGGTGCCGGTATCTAGCTCGGACACCGTCAAGGAATCTTCGCCGTCCCCAGCTGATAATGACGAGCCCATACGTAAGCTAGACGCACGAGGGCCTTTTCTATCTCGAATCCGTCAATTTAGTCAGGTTGTTCGAGAGGATCTCGGAGCCAAAGCGATGTTTCTTATTGATGTCAATGGTCAGATTCTTCTCGATGAAGTCGAGAACGCAAAGCTTATCCAAGTGGCGCGAACCTTGGCTAATGCCTCTCAACGAGCAAATCGCCAATCCGCTGGAGCAGCGGCTGTGGGCAATCTGCATGTTAAGATTGGGGCAAACTCAACACTTGAGGTAATCCCAGTAGATAGCCGTTATGGCTTACTTATTTTGGGAGTCATCTTCCCTGGACCCATTGGGGCTGTGCGAGTCATGCAAGTTGCAGACGAGCTTCACAGAACGATTGAGAGCCGTCGTTAGGTGGATTTTCACCATCGATTCACATGCCAGTTTTTGACAATCTGATCTACTGGAGAGACACAACTTTGCGTAAGGCTGCCGAAAATATGGCGGTAGATCAGGTCTTGATGTTGCGAGTTGGCAATGATCCTATTCTGAGAATTTATGACTGGAGTGAGCCATCGGTAAGTTTTGGTTATTTTCATACTTTGCAAGATGCGAGATTTGCCTTTCCATCCAGTAAAGAGAGCCCTGTTGATTATGTCAGAAGGTGGACGGGTGGCGGTATTGTCGATCACCGTATTGATTTAACTTATACTCTGGTTGTTCCGAGAGAATGTGGGCTCAGCCATGAGCGAGGAGCATCGAGTTACCGAATCATTCACCAGGTGCTAGCTCGTGTGCTCAACGCATTAGGTCAGAATGTTGAGCTGAGCGATCATGATCATGGTGACGGTTCTGTATGTTTTAACAACCCAGTCGCGTTTGACCTGGCTGACACAAATGGTGTAAAAATCGCCGGTGCTGGTCAGCGCCGAACGCGCCACGGACTACTCCATCAAGGAAGTCTTCTGACGGAGGTGGATGCAGATCTGATTGGGCAGGAGTTTGCCTGTCAGCTGTCAAGTAAACAGGAAGCCTGGCTAGGCTGCGCAAACTTTGAAGAAGAAGCGCTAGCGATTGCGGCTGATCGCTACGCCACAGCAGAGTGGCTGGGGAAGAAGTAATGGGCGCGGGTTACCTGCCTAAGCCCTTATTCCACTCCCATTCCCATCGCAGGCTCGCTTCCTGCAGACCGCGATTCAGTGGGTTTTTCTTCAGCCTTTAAGGGAGCTGAGGGATCCGTAGTCTGGTCTGCTTTTTCTGAGACAGGCTTTCTTTTGAGGAGATCGATGAGCTTGCCGGGAAGGGAGTCCCCCGTGCGCAATTTGTGGCTAATGGTCATGCCCGTAAAGATAGCTGCAATGATGAGGATGAATATCAGAAGTGGCTTTGCTGAACTCACACCAGAGCGAATCACGGGCTGGTTGTAGCTAGGGGGGCTAGGAGGGGTGGGGCTAGATGAGCTCGGGCTGTCTGACTTGTCGGATAGCTTGTTTTCATCAGATGAAGCGGAGTTTTCCTTGAGAGCTAAGCTGTTCTTTTTCACCACTTCAGCTTCGGGCTGTGAAGCGGACTTTTTCTTCATCTGATGTGGCACAAAGTCCTCCTTGGAAAGGGTTTCGATCTCTTCCTCAGAAAGCTGAAAATCAAGAGTGACATCGCCCATATTTACCTCCATGCCGTCCTTGAGATCGATGACCTGCATTAAGGATTCACCTTGTTGGATGCCGTTGGTGGAATCTTGATCACGTAAGATAAATCCTCCTTTGACTCGTTCCATCGTGCAGTGCTCACTAGAGGTAGAGTCGTGTGTGAGCAGGATCTCATTATCACTACCACGTCCAATGCTTACATGCTTGCGGTCAATTTCGAATCGGTAAGGTTGGCCTGGGCCATCGGGCTCTGTGATAACAATTCTAGGCATGATGTTGGATGAGGTAAGTGATAGGTAAGTAGAGTTGTCTAAAAGGCAAATTCCATGATTAGGTGCTTATTAGAAGGCAATTCCTATGCAAAAGAAAAGGCCTTAGTTGATTCTATGAGGCGAATGAGAGAATGACAATGGTGCTAATAGCGGGTGATTTCATGGATATTATTGATCTGAGTGAGTGATGATCTGAGTGAGATTTTTTCTATACGAGGTTTCGGCGGATTTTATTGCACCTTATTAAATAGCCAATAAAAAATCAGTGATCATAGACGTTTTTATTGCTTTGATAGCTGGCGATTGAAATGACTCTATGGTTGGTCTACTGGGGCTACCGTAGCTGGTGTCGCAGATTTTTCAGCGGTGCCAGTTGTTGGCAGCTTTGCTGGAGGTGGTGGCGGCGGGTCAAGAATATTGAGGATGGCTAGGGTTGTAATCGATTCTGGAATACTAGGAATCATTTGATTTGCCTGCCTGAGTATCTGAATGGCCATGCGTTTGTTGCCAGCCTCACGATGAATGTCTGCCGTGTAGAGCCATTGGCGTAGCTGATCTGATTCTCTCAGGTGCTTCTTGCTAGCCGAATCAAAGAAGGCGATAGCGATCTTGTTATCTTCGTTGTGGCGGTGCCAAAGCCCGAGGTATTCGTAAATCGTGCCATTGTTTTTGGCTGCAGCAGCTGTGCGAAGTTTTTGAACTAAGGTATCCGGCTGCTTGCCCCAGCGCTCATTGGCAATGCGGATGGCCCGATAATCACGATCCTGATCGACTAATTCTCCGCTGCCCTCTAGGTGTAAAAATGGGCGATAAAGTGGGTCGCCGAGCACCACATTTTGCCATGATAAGGTAGGCGCAGCCATGTAGGCGGCTTCAACCAGGGAAAACCCTTTCATTAAGCGGTCATGAAAAATATCCAAATGATGCGTGAGGTGTAAATAGGGCTCGTAAACATTACCTATGGTGGCTGCTGCTCCTTTGGCGAGAATGGGGCCTGTCCAATGGCTATTAGTGTCCCGCAGGTTGCTGGCGCTAAAGGAATGCAGATGCATTGCAACAGCGCCCTTGCGGAATTGAAAATGTTTGTTGAGTAATGGCCCGTTTCGATGTTTCGTATACCAGCCGTAATACAGAGCGGCATCACTCATGGGGTAGTTGGTCGTGAACGTTTGTTTGTTCCGATCGACGACAGTTGGAATACCCGTGAAAAAATTAAGTTCGGCAATGTTTTCAAGCCACTGGTCTCCCATAGCGTAGCCACCGCCTTTTTTTGCGATGTCGATATAACACATGCCCCAAAGACCGTGAGTTTCGGTGGAGACGGCATCATTGATCATGCGCTTGCAGATTTCGTAACTGGGGCCGTCAACCCGGCCAACAAGAAGCATGATGGAGAGTTTTGCACTCGCGAAAGACTGATCCTTTTTGAAGTAGGGGTTATTCAGTGGGCCCGCTGTCGGAATTCCCTGTATGCCCATCATGGCAAGTTCTGAATCGACAGAGGCTTCGTTGACATGGGCAAATTGAGGGCCTAGTTTGCTTGGTTTGTCGGCTTGTTCGGCAGGAATAACCTCGCGTCCAATCTTGAAGGGAACGCCTCGCATGCAGACCACGGTGGTGATCTTACACGTGGCAGGCATGATCATGCCCTCAGCAGTGCGTCCAAATGTCCACCATCCACGTGCGCTAAAGGCATTTCTTAGAGGGTCACGCAGGGACGTGTTGTAGGCAATACGCGAGATCTGGCCTCGCTCTGGTAGTGAAATGCCGATTAGGTTTTGTGCAGGGATATTGCGCACTTGAGCATAGTATTCCGCGAGATCCTTAGACTCAGCAATATTACTGTTGTAGACCACGGCAACACTTTCCGGCGCAATGGGAGCTGCCTTCGCGACGAGGACAGAAAGTAAAAAAGCTGCAATGAGTGTTTTCATAATATGAGACCGGGCCAATGAGCAAATGAAGGTTCAATCAGATCATCTGTGCATTCATGCATCGGTAGGAAAAGTCAGTTTCATGCCGTCATGGGCAAACTGAAAGTGCTCCGCAAGCTCACCCAAAGTCTGATCAACGTCAAGCTCATGTGAAAGATGGGTCAGATATACCTGCTTGGCCCTCAGCTGGGTAGCGGTGGAGATTGATTCGCTGAGGTTCATGTGCGTTGGGTGTTCGCGCTTATGTAGAGAGTCAATAATGAGCACGGAGATATCCTCCAAGAGATGCCAGCTTTGTGATGGAATGGTTTTCACGTCAGGGAGATAAGCGATGGATGGAGCGCCTGGGTAATCAAAACGATACCCTTGGGTGTCAATGTTGCCATGCTCCACGGCAATAGGGGTGATGACTAGTTTTCCCAGAGTGAAGGGCCCCTCGGTTTCATTGGCCTCAGGTCTGACATAGCCGCGGTTGTTGTTGCTGGGAAGAAAGGCCCACTGGTAGATTCGTTTTATTTCCGCCAGGCATGCTGGGGATCCGTAAAGAGGAAGGGCTGTATCGCGCTGCCAGCAGAAGGCGCGCAACTCGTCAAATCCAGTAATGTGGTCAAGGTGCGCATGGGTGTAGAGAACGCAGTCCACTTGAGTAAGATTTTCACGTAGTGCTTGCTCACGAAGATCCGGTCCTGTATCAACAAGAATCGAATATTCGGGTGTCTGCAGATGAATCGAAGACCGTGTGCGTTTTAGTTTTGGGTCATCCGAAGTGCAGACTTCACAGCGGCAACCAATGATTGGAACACCAGTGGATGTACTCGTACCGAGGAAAGTGAGGCAAATTTCAGGTTTCAACTTGGCTTTAGCTTTGCATAATTACACCCATAGAGCCAAGGAGATTGGTGAAAGAAGATCATGTTGAGTTTACTCAAAGTAAAAAACCTCGCACTCGTTGATGAGTTGGAGTGGCATTTGGACACCGGTCTAGTAGGAGTGACGGGCGAGACAGGAGCAGGGAAATCTGTGATTGTTGGCGCGCTGAAGCTCGTATTGGGCGAGCGTGCCGATAAGGGATTGATCCGCACGGGCGAGAGCAGCTGTATCGTCGAAGCTGTTTTTGACTTGGCGAATGTGCCCCTCTTTAATGCCGTGCTGACTGAGGGCGGTTTAGAACCATGCGAGGACGGGCAACTGATCATAAAGCGTGTGATTGGGCAGTCTTCTAACAAGCAATTTGTGAATAATTCACCGGCAACACTCAGCCTGCTGAAAAGTCTTGGTGAACATCTCGTTGATCTACATGGTCCACATGATCATCAGGGGCTTTTATCGACGGAGCGCCAGCTTGCGATGCTCGATGCATACGCTGGGGTTACTGATCTCTGCGGCAAATATCGAGCTAAGTGGCGAGCTTGGAGAGACAAGTCAGATGCTTTGGAGGATTTTCAAAGAGTAGGCATGGCAGATGCAAGGGAGCTGGATTTGCTCTCACATCAGCTAGAGGAAATTGATGCAGCAGGCATTAACATCAGTGATGAGAGTGAGCTGGAATCGACTTATCAACGTGCATCCAATAGCTCACACCTGTCGGAATTACTGGGCCGATCTTTGGCGCTTTTGGGTGGTAGTGATGATTCACTGAATCATCAAATAGGACAGTTGCAAAAAGTAAGCCGTGATCTCGAAAAGTTGGATCCAGCGCTACGTGATACTCTCGAAGGGGTCGATAAAACGGCACTTGAGCTCCAGGAAATGGAATATGGTTTGGCTCAGTATCTTGAGGAGCTCAATACTGATCCAGCTGAGTTGCTGCGTCTTGAGGAGCGCATCAATATGCTTGAGTCACTGAAGAGAAAATATGGCCCGTCTCTTGAAGATGTATTAGAGCGCCGTGATGAAGTAGCCCAGCGCCTGGATAGGGTGGAAAACCATTCCGAACATCTCAAGTGCCTTCAGGCTGAAGTCGATGCAGCGCGTATTGAGACAGATGAGCTCGGCATAAAGTTAAGTGACAAAAGACGTCGCTTGGCGCCCAAGCTTGCCAAAGATATTTCCCTCCACCTGAAGGAGCTCGGATTTAAGCAGGCTGCTTTCGATGTGCGTTTAATGCCACATGCCAAGCCAAGTATGACAGGTCTTGAAGATGTCGAGTTTGAATTTGGCCCCAATCCAGGAGAGCCGATGAAGCCACTCAGGCAAATTGCATCGAGTGGTGAGATTTCTCGTGTCATGCTATCCGTAAAGAGCGCACTTGCTCAACAAGATGCGACCCCTCTGATGGTCTTTGATGAAATCGATGCCAATGTAGGTGGGGAAATTGCACGAGCAGTTGGTTTTAAAATGGCGCGCCTAGGTGAGCAGCACCAAGTGGTCTCGATTACCCATTTCCCACAAGTGGCCGCGGTTGCGGCACATCACTTTGTGGTAAGTAAAGATGTGGAATCCGGCAGAACGTGCTCGCGTTTAGTGAGGGTGAGCGGGGAGGAACGCATTAACGAGCTTGTTCGCATGCTCGGTGGAGGAGGTAAGCAGGCGCGAGCAATGGCAGAGAGTCTGCTGGAATAACAGACCTTGGAATAGCAGGCCTACAAGTAGCCGCCATTACCGCAGGGCAGGTGAAATGACGGTTTTGAAGAGGAGGGAGAAATTTGCCCGTGGCTCCATATCTCCCTTGGCTTCCAATACCTCCAGCTCCCATGCACCCGTTGTGCCAAGCTGGTAAGTGTTAAAATCTACCTGATTGTGAAAACCGTCAGATGCGGTGATTTCGATCGTGTCATTACCATTGGAGAATAATCCGTTCTGGAAACTCATCGTGACGGGGTCTCCCACGCTCTTCATACTAGAATCACGAAAGTAGAAACGGAGCGCTCCTGATGAAGAATCTTTCCTCAGTGTGATCGTAGCAGCAGGGATAGCTATAGCTCCTATTTTAATACCAGGAGTATCACCGCATCTTTTCCAATAGCTTGAAAAATTTGAGATGGTGGCGTAGGCGCCCTTGGAAGGTAATTCTCTACCCTGGTTGCCGCTGGCTAGATGGTTTTTTTGTCTGAGCCAAAATCCAGCCCAAACGGCAAGGCCTAAAAAGATGATGGCTATCGATATAAGGGCTATCTTTTCCGGACGACTCAGTGATAGCTTATTTTGAATCGTGGCAAGCAATTTAGACCAAGGTATCGAAACACGACGCCGAGTCGCATTTTGGAGGTGCTTGCGGCCAAGGTCTAGCCATTCACCTTGATGAGAATCCCTCGCTTCAATATGCTTGTCGGATGCTTGATTCTTTTTTTGGGTATCCATGGTCATATGCCTATTTGATGCCTATTTGATGCCTGTTTGAAGGGGGGATTGCGATGGGTGCAATTCAACTTGATCTAGCAAAAAAGTAGCCGACCTGCAGGGCTCTTGTCGAGCTTGTTGATGGGCTGTTTCGTCAAGGAAACCTAGCATGATCCGGACAACACCGTGTAGGTAAGTTCTCATGAATGAGATAAATTCGGGCTTGATTTTAGGGTTGTCTTGGGCGAAGCAAGCGTTGACAACATCACCCAATTTACCGACATGGCAGACAAAGAAGATATCAATCCAGAAAATATAAAGGGCGCTTTCTATGTAGATAGCCAGTGCATCGACTGTGACCTCTGCCGTGAGACGGCCCCAAACAATTTCCGCCGTGAGGAAGATGAAGGTTACTCCTACGTATATAAGCAGCCCGACAATGACGAGGAGCGTGAGCAGTGCGTTGAAGCGATGGACGGCTGCCCCGTTGAGGCAATCGGCGATGATGGAGACGAATAATTCGGATACTGGAAATACCACGGGTTCTGATTCAGAGCCTAGAAAAATTACGTCCCGCGCTAAGTCTGGCGCTAAACGAGGTAATGCTGCTAGTGAACAGCAGAGGAAAGCCCGTGCGCGTATTTTAATTGAATGGCTTGGGGGACTCAATCCACCTAATCCATCGAGGAATATTCACCAGCCAAGAGAATTTGTTGATAGCCTGTTGAAGAGTATTGGCATTTCTGATGGTGTTGATGAGGCGCGTCTCAGAGAGGTTTGGGCTAATGTGGCAGGCCAGTTTGTTGCCCAACATACCGTGCCGGAATCAATCCGTGGTGGTGTGCTTGTCTTGCGTGTTTTGCAGCCCGCGATGAAATTCCACCTTCAGCAAATGAATGGCAAGCTTCTTGAAAATCTCCATCGTGAGTTAGGGGCAGATACGGTCAAAAAAGTCGTCTTTAAAATTGGTTAACCTATGATCTGAAGCCGTAGTGAAATCAAAATTACATCATTATCAAAACTGGATATTTGATTGGTCAGGGACTCTCGTTGACGACCTTGCCATGGTGCTGGATGCCACCAATCACGTTTTAGCTAAATACGGTAAAGGCGAGATCGGGCGGGAGGACTTTAGGATGAGTTTTCGTCTGCCTTACGCAGGTTATTACGAGGAGATTCTGCCAGGCATTCCTCTGGTGGAGCTCGAAGATCACTTTAGGGAGGGCTTTGCACAATCCGAGGCCTCTGGGGTAACGTCACCTCTGCTTCCCTATGCACTCGAGTTTTTGGAGTGCCTGTATGCCAAAGATAAGCGCATGTTCATACTCAGTTCGATGGATGCGGCTGCATTCGAACGTCATGCGGTGGAGCTTGGAATAGATCATTTTTTTGAAGCAAGCTACGCAGGGGTCTTGGACAAGAGAGATCAGATTCACACGATGCTCGAAAAGCATTCTCTTGAGACCTCGGATACTGTCTTTCTTGGCGATATGTGCCATGATGTAGAGACCGCCAAACATGGCGGCGTGGCGTCTATTGCATTACTGACTGGGTATCAAAATGCGGAACAGCTTGGGGCCGCAAACCCAGATCTTCTTATTGGGGATTTATCGGAAATACACCCATTACTGGAAATGCCATTAAACAACGAGATTCGATGAAGGAAAAAGATCAAATTTTCATACGTGGTCAAAAAGTCAGCTGCCACATTGGTGTGCCTGATCAAGAGAGGTCAGAGCTTCAGGAGTTGATTATCCACACTCAATTTTCGTCCGCGGCATCTTCTCAAACGCTAGGGGATGATATTGATCAAACCATCGACTACCATGCGGTATATCTCAGAATTGACGAAGTGGCATCAAGTCAACCTCGTAAGCTAATCGAAACACTAGCAGAGGATTTGGCAGTAATGATTTTATCGGAGTTTTCTGTTGTAGAAGTTTCTATCGAAATCGAAAAGTTCATTCTGCCCAACACACAGTGTGTGGGGGTTGCCATCACACGTAGAAAGGTGAGTTAGGTATGCGGCAAGCATGCCGCACTGAGCAGGGCAGAAGTGGCTCTGTTGGCAAGCGGAAGAGATGATCTTCGGTGTTGATGGGGCTTTGACATCACCAGTATATTATTGCACAGTAAATGTAGTTCCAGGTTCACCCTTCATTATCTATCCCCTTACTTTCCGGCGCACGTATGGCTAAAAAACCTAAATCAGTAGATCCGGATGCCGATTTGGTGAAGCGTGCACAAGGCGGAGAAACACGGGCTTTTGATGAGCTGATTATGAAGTATAGCCGTAAGTTATACGGTCTCGTCTACAATATGACCTCCAACAAGGAGGATACGCACGACTTGCTGCAAGATATATTTGCCAAGGCATACCGCTCATTAGGACGATTTCGTGGTAATTCGATGTTTTACACCTGGATCTACTCCATTGCGGTCAATATGACCCTTAATTTCCTCAAAAAACGCAAGAGAAGGGCTGGTTTTAGCTTTGATGACATGGATTCTGGCATTCAGAATGACCCTGGTTTCATCGATCAAGGGCATCATTCAAACCCACGAAGGCAATCAAATATCAATGAATTGCAAAAAAAATTGAACGAAGCGATGCAAACGCTGTCTGAACAACATAGAACCGTGGTTACCATGTTTGACATTCAAGGCATGCCACACGCAGAAATAAGCCAAATTCTAGGAGTTTCAGAGGGAACTGTAAGATCTAGGTTGTTTTATGCGCACAAACAACTTCAAGGATATCTAGAGGAATTCCTCACGCCAACACACTCACCAGACCAGTAAAAAAGCAATTAAAGCCTGTTTATTAATGATTTCTATTAAAAAACATCTGTATAAACGCATGTTTAATTTAAAAAAACACAAATAGTCTTGCATTCGGTAGCTTTTTTATTAAAATCCTCACATCACGACTTACTAAACCTATGAACGACGATAATTTCCACTCACTCAGAAATCTGATTTCGCTTAAGCGTCATGAGCAGCCTGATGATGCTTATTTCGATGAGCTGCTTGAGGAATTTCATCGTCGTCAGCAGCAGGACCATTTAAACCCATCGCTGCACAAGGAGATTTTAGAGCGTGTTTCAACCTGGTTTGCGAACACCAGCAGATGGAACTATGTGATGGGAGCTGGCGCTGCTTATGCGCTTGTCTTCTTTGCGGTCATTTTCTTTTGGCCAAAGCCTGATGTGACACCTGTTCTCAACACGGCACCTATCCAGCACCAAGAGCAAGTTCAATCTATAGAGGCACTAGACGAAAAGGCACTCGAGGCACTCGAGGCTAAAGAAGTCAACAAAGGTAAGAGTGAGCAAGTTGTCGAACCTCAGGCTTACTAGGCATTTTATCTGCTTAGAGTATTTTGATAGAGCCATGCTCTTTTAGGAGACTGCTATCGAGCACTCTGTTTTGTTTATCTCACAATGAGGCTGCATGGTAATGCAGTGATTCAGATACCTTGTTCCTGCTTTTTTTTCGTATCGACCTATTTTGAAAGGTCATTTTCACAGGGGGTGTTGATTTTTTGTTCAATCAATCCCGTATGGTGAGCCGATTTATTGTAAGGCTCGGCAGGCCAGCTCACAGCACAACTGCAAAATAACTCAAGATCTTGAATGGTTTTTGATATTAGGTGATATTAGGTGTTGGAAACCTAGGACCTTACGGCTACCACTCCGCGCGCTCTTTGTTTTAGCGCTCATCTAATTTCATGGCCTTTGAATTTTCCAGTCTTAATGCCGCCCAGGCAGAGGCCGTCAATGCACTTGATGGCCCCGTATTGATTTTAGCAGGTGCGGGAACGGGCAAAACCCGTACGGTGACCTGCCGTATTTCCCATATGGTCGAGCGCGGGATTGCGCCTGAAAATATTCTAGCAGTGACCTTTACTAACAAAGCAGCCAGTGAAATGCGTGAGCGTGTTGCTGATATGGTAAGCAAGGCTGCTGGAAAGGAGATTACCGTCTGCACTTTCCACTCACTCTGTGTGCGCATTTTGCGAACGGGGATCGACCGGCTTGGTTATAAAGATAATTTTACGATCTACAGCGGTAACGATCAGACTGGCCTGATCAAGCAAATCATTATCCGCAAAGGAGGGGCGCAGGAAAAAATCGAGCCGGGCATGGTTTTGTCGATTATCTCAAAGGCAAAAAATGCCGGCGGCGATGCTGATTTGATTCAAGATCCTTTTATTGCCGATGTTGCGCGTGCCTACCAAAATGAACTGCGTGCGCAGAACGCGGTTGATTTTGATGACCTCTTATTACTTGCAGAGCGATTGTTGCGTGAATTTCCAGATGTCTGTGAAATTTGCCGGAAGCGCTGGACACGGGTCACAGTGGATGAGTTTCAGGATACCAATGGATTGCAAATGCGTCTGCTGCAGCAGCTGGTCGGTGAGCCTTATCATGTCTGTGTGGTGGGAGATGATGATCAGAGTATCTATGGCTGGCGCGGTGCTGAAGTAGAGAATATCCTACAATTCGAGAAATTTTTCCCTAACCCGAAAGTCATTAGGCTTGAGCACAATTACCGAAGCTCAGAGGCGATTATCCACACGGCGAATTCTCTCATTGTGCATAATGTGGGTCGGCGGGAGAAGCAGCTCAGGTCAGTAAAACCAGTAGGGGACCTGCTGCGTATTATCTCGATGCCCGGCGATGAAGAGGAGGCAGAATTTATTTCCCATGAGATTACTGAATTGCATCGAGTGGAGAAAAAACCACTCGAAGATATAGCGATCCTATTTCGAACAAACTCGCAGTGTCGCCATCTCGAGCTGGCTCTGCGCAAAGAACAGATTCCCTACCGGATGATTGGAGCGCAGAGTTTCTATGACAAGCGTGAGGTGCGTGACATGCTGGCCTACCTGCAGGTGCTGGCCAACCCGAGTGCCGACGTGCCCTTGCTTCGCATTATGAACTCTCCCCCGCGTGGTATTGGGCAGGCTGCCGCAGTATTACTGACAGATACCTCGCGCGAACGTGGCGGCAGTGTCTGGGAGGCCATGGGCTCGGCATCTGATCAACTCTCGAGCCGAGCTCAGAAATCCGTCGATGCCTTCACCGAGATGATCCTTGGCTACCGCGAAAGGATGACTTCCAACCAGGAAAATATGGGTAGCGTGATGACCGCTATGCTCGATGAGATGGGCTACATTGAATGGGTCAAGCGGAGCAGCAAAAATGACAGTGAGATGGATATGAGGCGTGATAGTATCGATACTGTGATTCAGGATCTCAAGGAGGCCTCGAAGAAAAAGCTTTCGCTACAAAAGTATCTGGACATGTCAGCGCTTGCACGCGAGCGCGAGACGGATGATGACATCGATAAACAGCGTGGAGTGACCCTCATTACCCTGCATGCTTCCAAGGGCTTGGAGTATCCCATCGTCTACCTCGTTGGGCTTGAAGAAGGTATACTTCCCCACAAAAGAAGTATTGATGAGGGCACATCTGACGAAGAGCGCAGATTGCTCTATGTGGGCATCACCCGCGCTCAGGACCGCTGCACGTTAACCTGGTGTTCTGTGAGGACAAAATGGGGGCAACAGCATGCTGGCGAGGCGAGTAAGTTTTTGATGGAGCTAGATGACAAATACGTTGAGCAGCACGACTACGATGATATCATGGGGGCCGAGGCTACCGAGGAGGAGACGGATAACTTCTTTGCCGATCTGAAGAGCATGTTTGACTAGTCATTGAGTCACCAAGCAATCTGCGTGCATGGAAAATTTTACGTGTATTTCAGCATCAAGATGATTAATACGTTTTTCTATGAACTCTTACATTCTTAAAATTTTCCTCTATGAAACCGACCCGCAGGTGTGGCGAAGGTTTTCTGTGCCCGAGACAGCCACTTTTTCTGAATTGCATCAGATTATCCAAAAGGCGATGGGTTGGAATGATGAGCAGGCCCATCAGTTTCGTTATGGCAAGGGCCGCCACCTCAAGCAGGTGATTGCCAATACCAATGAGCAAGTCGGGCCTGGAGATGAATTTACCGATGAAAAGGATATCACGATCGCGCAGTTTGCAGGGCGGCGTAAATTACCTGTTCGGCTGATGTATCGGTATGATTTTTTTGATGACTGGACGCACGAACTTGTCATCGAAGAAAAAAAGGAAGGTGAGAACACGCTTAAGATGCTGGGCGGCGAACGAGCCTGCCCGCCAGAGGACTGCGGAGGATCCTTCGGCTACAAGGAGTGTCTTGCTGGCTATGCTGAGTGGATGGACGACGATTACGATCCAGAGGCCTTTGACCCGAAATCGGTGAAGCTGTGACGCTTGCCGGCAATATAACATCGGAAGTAGCTGCGATTCGCTGCTATAAAATAGTTTTCAACTAGCAAAAAATTATTCTCGATCATTGTCTGGTTGATTACAAACAGGGCATTATTATAGTGGTGATCCTAAGTTTTTACTGTTAGCTATCGTATTACTGTTTTCATGATTTCTGTCGTTACCGCTTACTACAACAGCCAAGATTTCATTGGCAAAGCCTTTGAATCACTAAAGGCTCAGAGCCATGAGTGTTGGGAGTGGATTATTGTTGATGATGGTTCCCAGCCTGAAGCGGTAGCGGCTCTGAATATAATCATCGGAAATGAGGCGCGAGTGAGGGTGCTTACTCAGAAAAATGCAGGTCAGGGAGCCGCCCGAAATAGGGGCGCAAGAGAGGCTAAGGGTGATTTTCTTTGCTTCCTAGACAGTGATGATTGGTTCGATAGCCATAAACTGGAAAAACAATTGGCTTTCATGAGGGAGAATAAGTCGGATCTTTCTTTTACTGCTGTTGAGGGGGTTTGGCAGGATGGGTGTGAGGAGAATTTTTCTGGGATTTCCCATTTTGATCAGAAGAGAGGACGGGAATTTTTACCAGGTTTAATCAAAAGTTGTCTTTTCACTCTTAGTAGCGTGATGATGACTAAATCATGCTTTGATGAGTTAGGTGGATTTTCGCCCGAGAGCCAGTTTCGTGGAACAGAAGATTATGAGTTGTGGGTGAGAGCGGCGGCTGCTGATAAGAACTTTGCTTTCATTCCAGAGAGGTTGACTTATTACAACATACGATATGGTTCGGAAGTGAGAGATTTAATCAGGAGTTATGACGGGACACTGAGAGCAATCCGCCCGTTGAAAAATGATACTGATCCTATGATACAGGCAGCGGCTGGTCGGCGAAGTGTCTATCTCGCAGGCAGGTTGATACTGAGAGCCATTGCTGCTGATAGAATGAAAATTGCTCGTTATTGGGCAGGAGAGGAACCCAAGGCCTTATTTGGCATTTCGAAAATTTTGATGATGGCAGGCGGTCGGCCGGTCGCAATATTGTTAAACTTAGCTTATAGGCTTAAAAAACAAGTGCAGTAGGCTTTTGTTTTTTTGGATGGCAATATGTTGCCTAAATGAAGGG
>Ga0075469_10000714_pt1 | contig 14915 bp, 14 predicted proteins | sample DEB08_DNA_13_FD_77577 | JGI IMG/M metagenome (GOLD analysis project Ga0075469, IMG submission 77577) | Aqueous microbial communities from the Delaware River and Bay under freshwater to marine salinity gradient to study organic matter... | ecosystem: Environmental > Aquatic > Marine > Coastal ...
GTCTGTTGTTGTTGCTAATCCAAGTAAAACAGGAATTAATTTAAGTGATTCTGTAGGACGAATGGTAAGAGATAGCGGACAAATTTGGGGTGGTAGTAAAATTACTTTATCCTCTAACCTTAGTTTTTCTGTACTTACCAAATTATCAATGAAAGTGTTTACTTCAGCTCCAATTGGAACAGTGGTTAAATTTAAATTAGAAAGTAGTACAGGAAGTGGTTCGGCAGAAGTAAATGCTGTAACTACAGTTACAGGAGCATGGGAAACTCTAGAATGGATTTTTGCAGGAACTCCTAATACGTTTAACGAAGTAGTGTTCATGTTCGATTTTGGTAATTTGGGTAATGGAACTGCAAGTTCTACTTTTTATTTTGATGATATTGCGCAAGTTGTTGGGCCACCAGCTCCTTCATTATTATCGCTCCCACTAACTTTTCAAAATGGTGAAGTAAGTTCAGATTTTCTTGATTTTTCTGGAGCCGTAGGTTCTGTAATTACTAATCCTCAAATTTCGGGTATCAATACCAGTACCAAAGTAGGGGAGATTGTTCGTTACGGAGGAGATATTTGGGCTGGAAGTAAAATTATATTTGCAACTCCTATCAGTTTTGCTACAAATTGGGTAATCTCCATGAAAATATACACAACAGCTCCTGTAGGAACTAGACTTAAATTGGAAGTAGAAGGATCACCAGGAATTGTTACTCTTGATGCACTTACAACACAAACTGGTGCTTGGGAAACAGTAACTTGGAATTTTCATAATCAAACAGGGACTTTTAATAGAATGGCTTTTTTATTCGATTTTGGTGTTGTTGGTAATGGAACTGCTACTTCAACATTTTTGTTTGATGATATTGAACAACTATCTGGGCCAGCCTTGCCAACACCTCTTCCGGCTACTCTTCCAGTAGATTTTGAATCGAGTGTTATTTCTTCTGATTTCAGAAATTTCTTTGGAGGTTATTCTACGGTAATTCCTAATCCTCAAATGGTGGGAGTAAATACTAGTGCTACAGTTGGTCAGTTTGTTAGGAGTGGAGGTCAATCTTGGGCTCAAAGTAAATTGATATTGAGCGATAGTATGGATTTTTCTTCTAAGAGTTCAATATCTATGAAAGTATATACAGATGCGCCTGTAGGAACTTTATTAAAACTAAAAGTAGAAAGCACAGGTTCTGGAGCTGCCAATGAAAAAGATGTGTTAACCACAGTTTCTGGAGGTTGGGCAACTTACGAATGGGACTTTGCAGGAGATCCACCTGTTTATAATGTATTGACATTTATGTTGGGTTACGGCACTCCAAATACAGCATCACCTACAGCTACTTATTTGATAGATGATATTCAGCAAACTATTCCTGGAGGAACTTTGAATATTGAGAGTTTAACTAAAGAAGAAACTATTCAGTATTACCCTAATCCTTCAACAGATAGAGTGAACTTTAGTTCAAAGGAGGAGAAAATAGCTTCCATAGTATTATTTGATGTACTTGGAAATCAAGTTGCTTCTATAACTCCAAATAGCTCGAGAACAAGTATAGATGTATCTAACTTACCTAATGGGATATACATTGCTAAAGTGACTATGCAAAATAACTCAGCATTAAGAAGTATCAAATTAGTTGTAGAGCATTAATTGGATAGATAAGTTAACCAAACAGATTAAAACAAAAAAAGGCTTGTCGTGAGACAAGCCTTTTTTAGTAGATTTATAAGTATTAAACGACTTTAACGTTTATTGCATTCATTCCTCTTTTTCCTTCTGTTAATTCAAACTGAACAGTATCCTCTTCTCTTATTTGATCGATTAATCCTGTTGCGTGCACAAAGTGCTTTGTGTTTGAGTTTTCTTCTGTAATAAAACCAAATCCTTTGGCTTCATTGAAAAATTTTACTTTTCCTGTATTCATATTGTATTTTTAATTTTGCCGAATAAAATTCTCCGACACTACTAGCTATGCAAGGGTCGTGCCAGAAATTAGAGTGAGTAGTTATCTCTTCTCATTCACAGTATAAAAATCATTCATATAATCAATTAGTGTATTTCTAACTGTATCTGGTGGGAGCACATCCATAATTCGGTTTATGAGGGCAAGTTTATCGGGTACGGCACCATTAGAAAAACCTAACATCTTTCCTAGCTTTTCAAAGTTCTCTGACGATAGGTTTTGAGCTAGTTTCTTTACGGTTTCAATCGTTACTTTCTCGGTAGCTTTTTTTACTAAGCCTTTCTTTTGTACTTTTTCATGGCAGGCTTTCAAGTCTATTAAAAACTCATCAACAAGTGTTTCGTGAATTTTAGAAACTGTGAGGTGCAAATTAGCTGGGCAATACTCATTGGATAATTGAAACTGTACAAACCATCTTTTCTCATTAAGCTCATCAAACAAATCATAAGGATTTCCTTTGGTGGTGGTAAACGAAAACAAAGAAACTTCTGGGTTTCCAACTACTTGTAATCCATCAATAGCATTAATTCCTTCAATAAACCTGTGAGTTGTATTCATTGTTTTTCGGGAGATATCGCAATAGCCTTCTTTACCCAAAAAGTTCATCACTGCCCAAGCTGCTGCAATTGGTCCACCAGTTTTTGTGCTCAATATTGTTGGGTTTACCAGGGTGTAACCCGTCCACTCGGAGCAAGCATAATATTGGTGCTTTCGGTAAGTTTTGTCTTTGTGCATCAGCACAGAACAACCTTTGGCGGTATAGCCGTATTTGTGTAAATCCATAGAAATGGAAGTCACTCCAGGAACAGAGAAATCAAATTCGGGAACGTTTTCCAATCCCGCCAAGCGATTAAAGCCTAAAACCACTCCGCCAATACATGCATCAATGTGAAATAAGAGGTTATTATTGAGTGCTATGACACCAATTTCTTTAATAGGATCAACTACACCAAACACATAACTAGGAGCAGAGGCAGCTATTAAAATGGTGTTTTTGGAAATGGCATTCTCTGCAGCTTTGGCATCTGCTTTAAAATCGGGTGTTAAAGGGATTACGATTGGGGTTACTTCAAAATAATCACAGGCTTTAAAAAATGCTGAATGAATAGAATAAGGGATAATGAGTTCAAATTCTGTTTGGGTAGGATTAAGTGCTTTTGCTCTGTTTTTTGCAGTTTTTACAGCAAGTAAAATACTTTCTGTTCCTCCTGTAGTTAATGTTCCCACTGCGTTTTCACCACCTTGTAAAACTTCGCTACACATAGCAACTACTTCAGTTTCCATATCACGCAAACTAGGAAATAGAGTAGGATCCACAGGATTTTCTGTCAAAAACATAGAATAAGCTTCTTTGGCAATTTCTTCTATCTCCTTTCCAGCAAGATACACGGAACAAAAGATTCGTCCGGTTCTCCAATCAAAATCTTGTTGTTGCTTTTGTTTTAATTGGGCGAATATTTCTTGTTTAGAAATTCCTTTTTCTGGTAAAATGTGTGTCATGGATTAAAAATAAGAAATAATTCTTTATTCTTTATAGCGGGCTGAGGGATTTCGATATATCGAAATTGTCTCGAAGCCCAATTTGGAAATATTCTAGTTTAAGATTCCTTTTTTTAAGGGAATGACAGATGCAAGGTGTTTTATTTACTCAAAGTCGATAAATTTCCAACTGTTTCTAGCCCAGCAATAGATGTGGTTTCTTCAAAAATAACAGTTCCATTTTTATCTGTTACAGTTAATTTTAGTTGGGCATCAATACTTTCGGCTATACGTCTTTCCATGGCACCTTTCACAGGAGCTTTTAGTATCCCTGCTTTGTCGCGAGAGGTTTCTAGATAATAAGTGTAATCCTTATCGGTAATAGTAATTTTGATAATGTAGGAGCTACTAGTGTCTAACTGTAATTTGGCGCCAGAATAAGTCCCAAAACGAGTTACGATACTGTCATTTAGGAAAAAACCAAGAAACCCAGGGAAAGAGCTTCCCATCCAAGGAACATTTGCCACAGAGAGCATAAATGAGGTTTCTGGAGAATCAAAACTATTGGATTGAATCCAGATCCAAGCCGAAGGCATAGATTTCCCCCAATCTTTCTCAATGTAGCCTAAACCTTTATCAAAATTATAAGTAGTGTTATTCATTTGTAACGAACCACTTAAATCATGATTCAGACTAACCACACCATGGTAACATTGCATAAACGGAGCAGATTTATACCAACCCATAATATTCAATTTCTCACCATTTTTTGTAAGTTTTATTTGGTTAGTCATCTTTACTTTTCCAGTAATAGAAGTAGTATCGTTTTTGATATTAATTGAAATGCTGTCTTCTGAGAAATAGTTGTTTTGGATACGAACGGCAAATTTCTCTTTGGAGAATGAAAAATCTTCAATAGGGTAGGTATAGTAATAGGTTTTGGCTGTTTTACCATCTATAATTTGAATAAAAGCATGTTGCTCTTCTCCGTTTTCTGATAGGGAAATTCCGGGGATAATACTCATGATAGAACTATCATCTTGAGAAACCATTTTGAAATACCACCCTTCAAAATAATTTTCCTTTTTCTTATTTCCTTGAAATACTTCTGGATTATTTTTTTTCAGTTTTTTGTATCCTGGTATTCTGTCATAATCTTTAAAAACAGTTTCATTTTCTAGTCCTTGAGCTCGAGCAATATTAATAGTAGACAAAACAAATACGAGGAGAAAAGAGAAATAGAATAGTGTTTTGTTCATTTTGGTTGATCCGTTAATTCCCTTAAAGTTATGAAATCTTTTGGTTGGGATTTAGTCATTGTTTGTATCTTTAAATTGTACAATAAAAAACACATTATGTCTTCTCATCATACTTTTAAAGCGAAACTAAATTGGAGATTAAACCTTGAATCTTCTGGTAGAATCAGTAAGAATCATCAGGTTAATATTTCAGGAAAACCTAGCTTAGAAGTCTCTGCTGATAAAGCTTTTAAAGGTGATGCAAGTTTGCACAATCCCGAAGATTTATTGTTGTCGGCATTAACCTCATGCCACATGATGTCTTATTTGTATGTGTGTGGTCAAAATCAAATTGAAGTGCTTACTTACTCGGATAATTCAGTAGGATATTTGGAAGTCGAAGGAAGCGGAAAAGGAGGTTTTACAAGTGTTGAATTGAATCCTATTGTTACTATTAAAAACGAACAAAACTTAGCTTTAGCTAAAGAATTACACGCTAAGGCAAATGAATTGTGCTTTATTGCTAATTCGTGTAATTTCCCAATTCATCACAAGGCAAAAATTTCAAAAGACTAATTTGAATTAGCTATTCTTATTGTAAAAAGAGCTTATGACCTTTTCAGCAGGCTTGTTCTGGGGTGAATAGGAATTATCATAAGCACCACCAGATTTAGAGTAATCTAGATACCATTTCCATGAAAAACCACCAAGAGACCAGTCTTCACACCAAAAGGAATCGAAAATAGCTTGGTAGCAAATAGCTTGAGCTTCGGTATTTACAACCGCTTTTTTATTTCCTTTCCAATTCCAAGGTTCAAAGCCAGCTTGGTTTCTACTTTGGAAACCAAATTCGGTAAACACAATTTTCTTCCCAAAATATTGGCTAGTCCTCTTTAGTGCCAACTTTATTGGCTTCATGTTTTTTATACATTGTTCTACACTAGGAGTTTCTTTGTTCGACAAAGAGAAATAAGAATCTATTCCAATAAAATCAAGTTCTTTCCAAAAAGGAATGCCTTGGTAATAATCCCAATTTGCACAATAAGTAAGCTTTCCAGAATACACTTTTCTGACAGATTTTATTAGGTCAGAAAAATAGGTTTTTCTCTTCTTGGCGAAGTTTCCAATCTCTACACCAATACTCATTGCATCTACTTCGTTTTCTTCGGCCATTTCAGCAAAAGTGAGAATATATTCCGTATAGGTTTCTTCTAATTTTTTCCAATCTTTTTCTGTAGTATAATTAAAATTTCCACTCCAGCTACCTTGATGTTCTACAATGGTATGTGGTTTAAGTAATACTTTAAAGTTATTTTGTTTAGCTGCTTTAATATAGTCAGTTACTCCTTCAATAGTTTGCGAATACCAAAACCCTTCTCTATTAAATTCTAATCCAGAAGTGGTAGATTTAATAAATCCAAAAGATTGCACAGAAACCCAATTAGCATTTGTTTTTTTCAGGTATGAAAAGTTACTAAAGTCTGGAGCATATTTCTCTCCATTCACACTTATTCCATTCATTTTTTGACCGAATGAATAAGAAGCAATTAGGAATAAAAAAGGGAGAAGAAACTTAGTCATTGGTAGCAGCAAAAGTTTCTTTAATTATTGATTCTACTGGTTTGTTTTGAGGAGTAAAACGGTTGTTGGTTTCACCACCAGCATTCGGGTGATCGGGATACCATTTCCAAAGGAATCCACCATCAAACCATGATTCGCCCCAAAACCTACAAAACGTAGCTTGGTATGCATTTACCTGTCCTTGCGAGTTAAAAGTAGAGTTGCTATAGTCTTCCCAGGGTTCTTTTCCTGTATAGTCAACATTTCTGAAACCATATTCAGTAAAAATCACTTTTTTGTTTTCGTTTAAACTTAAAGCTTTAATCTTGTTAAAATCCGATTCCCAACCTGCGTAACACTCATCAAAAGTTGGAGTTTTTGATTCAGACAAAGGGAAATAAGAATCTATGCCGATATAATCGAGCTTGTTCCAAAAAGTTACTTTGTCATAATTATCCCAATTGGCTGCATAATTTAGTTTACCTGAGTAAAATGTTTTAACCGAATCAATTAATGAATTCCAGAAGGCAGTTCTGTGAACAGTTTTCTTTAACTCAACTCCTACGCAATAAGCTTCAACTCCCATTGAATCTGCTAAATGAGCGTAATCTAAAATATAAGTAGCATAAGATGTTTCAAAATTTTGCCAATCAGTTTCATTGGTAAATTCTAAATCTCCTACCCAAATGTTATGAATCCATAAATGTGGTTTTAGAAACACTTTTAATCCTTGTTCTTTGGCTAGAATTATAGTTTCAATTAATCCTTGACGTTTTTCACCATACCATTGCCATGACTGGTTGTACTGAACAGTAGATGAGTTACCTGGGATGAATCCAAATGGTATGATAGAAACCCAAGTAGCATTAATTTTTGTTACAGGAATAAATGCCGAAGAATCTATAGCCGAGCTAATTGCAACCATACTCACTCCATTCATTTCGGTGGTGGTCAAAGTATTTTCGCAACCAGTAATGGGATTAGAAGCTGGTTCACAGTCTGTAGGAGTAGTTTTTTTACAACAGTTTAATAATAAAAGAGTTAAGGCTACTATTGCTGCGTTTCTTATCATAGGTTTAAACTAAAAATTAGTGTTACAAAAGTTAAATTAGTGATGGACTCATAGTCCAAACGGTTAATTAAGCTAAAGCTTTCATTAATTTCTTTAATATATCAATTGCTGCAGTAGCGATTTTGGTTCCAGGTCCAAAAACACCTACAACACCCGCATCAAATAAGAAATCGTAATCTTGCTTTGGAATTACTCCTCCTGCAATAACCATAATATCTTCACGTCCAAGTTCTTTAAGTTCAGCAATAACTTGTGGTACAAGAGTTTTGTGGCCAGCAGCTAAAGACGAAACACCCAAAACATGTACATCATTTTCAGCAGCTTGTTTAGCAGCTTCTCTAGGAGTTTGAAATAATGGTCCAATATCAACATCAAAACCAATATCAGCAAAGGAAGTAGAGATAACTTTCGCACCTCTATCGTGTCCATCTTGCCCCATTTTGGCAATCATTATTCTTGGTCTTCTTCCTTCCATATCGGCAAACTTATCAGCATGCTCTTGTGCGTCAGTAAAGTCTTTGTCTTTCATAGATTCTGAGGAATAAACTCCCGAAATAGTTCGGATAGTAGCTTTGTATCTTCCAAATGCTTCTTCCATTGCATCTGATATTTCTCCAAGTGTAGCTCTTTCTCTAGAAGCTCTTACAGCTATTTCTAGTAAGTTTCCTTCACCAGATTTAGCAGAAGCAGTGAGTTCAGCTAAAAGCTCTTTTACTTTATCTGAATTTCTGTCTTTTTTCAATTGAGCTAATCGTTCCAATTGCTCCAAACGAACTTTGGTGTTGTCCACATCCAAAATCTCTAGATTACTCTCTTCGTCTGTTTGGTAAGCATTTACACCAACAATTACATCTCTTCCGCTATCAATTTTTGCTTGTTTACGAGCAGCCGATTCTTCAATTCTCATTTTAGGAACCCCAGTTTCTATGGCTTTTGCCATTCCACCTAATTCTTCTACTTCTTCAATTAGTTTCCAGGCTTTATCAGTAATTTCCTGAGTCAATTTCTCTACATAATGCGATCCACCCCAAGGATCTACTGCTTTTGTAATTCCTGTTTCTTCTTGAATTACCAATTGTGTGTTACGTGCAATTTGTGCCGAAGAATCTGTAGGTAAAGCAATTGCTTCATCTAAAGCATTGGTATGAAGTGATTGTGTTCCACCAAATGCAGCAGCCATTGCTTCTACATAAGTTCGAGCAACATTATTATAAGGATCTTGTTCTGTTAAACTCCAACCAGATGTTTGGCAGTGAGTTCTCAAAGCCATTGATTTTGGATTGGTTGGATTAAATTGCTTAATCATTTTTGCCCACAACATTCTTGCTGCTCGCATTTTAGCAATTTCCATAAAGTGATTCATTCCAATTCCCCAAAAGAATGATAATCTTGGAGCAAATTCATCAATTTTAAGCCCAGCTTTCATCCCTGTTCTTATGTATTCCAATCCATCTGCTAAAGTATAAGCTAACTCAATGTCAGCTGTTCCTCCAGCTTCTTGAATGTGATATCCAGAGATAGAAATTGAGTTGAACTTCGGCATCTTTTCCGAAGTATATTCAAAAATATCGGATATAATTCTCATTGATGGAGCAGGAGGGTAGATGTAAGTGTTACGCACCATGAACTCCTTCAAAATATCGTTTTGGATTGTTCCAGAAAGTAAGTCTGGACTAACTCCTTGTTCTTCGGCAGCCACAATATAAAAAGCCATAATTGGAATTACAGCTCCATTCATAGTCATAGAAACTGACATTTTATCCAAAGGGATTTGGTCGAAAAGCGTTTTCATATCCAAAACCGAATCAATAGCAACTCCAGCTTTTCCTACATCACCAACTACACGTTCGTGATCACTGTCATATCCTCTGTGAGTAGCTAAATCAAACGCTACAGACAATCCTTTTTGCCCTGCGGCAAGGTTTCTTCTGTAAAAAGCATTGGATTCTTCAGCAGTACTAAATCCTGCGTATTGTCTTATCGTCCAAGGTCTTATTGCATACATGGTAGAATAAGGTCCTCTTAGATTTGGAGCAAGTCCTGCTACAAAATCAAGGTGAGTTAAGTCCTCAGAATCTTCTTTGGTGTAAGAGGATTTAAGTTCTATTCCTTCGTTAGTCATCCATTTTCTTGGTTTGGATGTCGTTTGTTCTGTTTTAATTGAACTGTAATCTAGGTTTGCAAAATCTGGCTTCATATGCATTAAAAGTACAAAACATTTAGAATTTAATACTAGTAGAAATCCGGTTATTATTTTTTTAATTTGACATCCATTTACACATCATTAACACCATTTAACATAATATAATGTAACCTATTTCATTATAATTGTTATACTTATTCAACCAAAACTATTAATCAATGATTGAGTTAACTAATATCCGAAAAACCTATTTTACGGGTGAATTGGAATATCAAGCACTCAAAGGGATTGATTTAACTATTAATCCCAATGATTATTTGGCTTTGATGGGTTCTTCTGGTTCCGGAAAATCTACTTTAATGAATATTATTGGAGCTTTGGATGTACCAACTTCTGGAGAATATTTATTGAGAAAGAAACCAATTCATGAATTGAACGACAATCAAATTTCTGAGTTCAGGAATCAAGAAATAGGCTTCGTTTTTCAAACATTTAACTTATTACCCAAATTATCTGCACTTGAAAATGAGTGTTTACCAATGTTATATGCGGATGGTATTGAAAAAGAAGAACGTGATGCTAAATCGCCTAATTGGGTGAATGAGCTTAGACCTATCGTATTTTAAATACTCTTCAATTACTGATTTAGGTCTGACAATTAATTCTTTTATTGTGAAAAGAATACCTTTTTCAAAATTTAAAATAGCTAGAACATTAGTAAATAAATACTTAAGAATAAATCTACTTAACTTATATCCCTCAGGAATCAGTTTTTTACTATTTTTTATTTCTTCCATCCTACTTTTCTAAGATACTTTTAATATTTGGTTTAAAATAGTTAGGGCCTTTCATCACTTTTCCATCTTCACGGTAAATTGGCTTTCCATCAGCTCCTAATTTACTCATGTTACTCCTTTGTATTTCTTCAAACACCTCTACAATTTTATGTTGCATTCCGTGAGCAATTATTGTTCCTGAGAGTATGTAAAGCATATCACCTAAAGCATCTGCAATTTCTACTAAGTCATTATTTTGTGCTGCCTCCAAATACTCTTCATTTTCCTCTCTCATCAACTCAAACCTTAAGTCAATTACTTTTTGTCCTACTTCAGCAATAGGAGATTCTTCATTTTTTATTCCAAAAGATTCATGGAAAGTTTTTACATGATTTACTATGGTATCAAAAGTTATTTCTTTACTCATTATAGGTGTTTTGTTTGTTCTAAAATATATTCAATTGCTTCTATTCGAGCTTCTGTTTTTTTGTTTGCCTCAATTATTTTCCAAGGACAATCCTTGGTGTCGGTCTTAGCAAACATCTCTTTCTCATATTTTGTAAAGGTATCCCAAAGCTCATGAGCCCTGAGGTCTACTGGAGATAATTTCCACTTTTTTAAAGAGTTAGATCTTAAGTCTTCAAATCTTTTAGCTTGTTCTTCTTTAGTTATAGAAAAATAAAGCTTGATTAAAGTAATTCCAGAATCAGTAAACATTTTTTCAAATGGGTTTATCTGTTGCATGAATTCATCATACTGTTTATCAGTACAAAAATCCATTGCAGGTTCTACTACAGCTCGGTTATACCAACTTCTATCAAAGAAAACGATTTCACCTGGATTAGGAAAGTGGTTTATATATCTCTGGAAATACCATTGACCTTGCTCTTCTTCAGTAGGTTTTGGTAAGGCAATGATTCTAAAATGTCTTGGGTTAATTCTTGAAGCAATCCTTCTAATTGCACCACCTTTTCCAGCAGAATCTCTTCCTTCAAATAGAATTACTACTTTTTCATTTTTTTTTATTACTCTTTCTTGCAAATCAATTAACTGCTCCTGAAGTTTTTTCAGTCTGATATCATACTTTGTTGCATTCAAAGCTTTTGCAATATCTACATTGTTATTAGAAAGTAATTTCTTAATCCCCATTTTAGAATTAAGTAACTTAATATCCTCTTGACTTAATTCCATTAATCAAATTGTTTTAAATGTCTGTAATACCTTGCAATTACGTTAGGGTCAGGCAGTAAATTAGCTTTTGCATCTTCTTTCCCTTCATAATCAAATTGAGATAATACATAACGCATACTTTCTAATCTTGCTGTTCTTTTATCATTAGTCTTTACTATTATCCAAGGACTAAAATCAGTATGTGTTTTTGAGAACATTAATTCTTTATACTTTGTGTATTGGTCCCAAAGCCTTTGTCCTTCTTTATCTATAGGACTAAACTTCCATCTTTTTAAAGGGTCTTCTAGTCTTGATCCAAAACGTTTTGCTTGTTCTTCTTTGGTTATAGAAAACCAAAATTTAATCACAGTTACTCCGTCTTCGTAAAGCATGTGTTCAAACTCGGGAACTTGAGCCATAAATTGATCGTATTGATCATTCTCACAGAAACCCATAACTGGCTCAACAACAGCTCTATTATACCAGCTTCGGTCAAAAAACACAATTTCTCCAGGGTTTGGTAATTCTTTAATATATCGTCTAAAATACCATTGCCCTCTTTCAACTTCTGTTGGCTTGCTAAGTGCTACAACTCTCATTGCCCTTGGGTTAAGGTGTTCAGTAAATCTCTTTATCGACCCTCCTTTTCCAGCAGCATCTCTACCTTCAAAAAGTACAGCTACTCTTAGTTTTTTCTCAGAAATCCATTTCTGAAGATTAACTAATTCAGCTTGTAGTTTTTTAAGTTGTTTTTCGTAATCTAAATCCCACTTAAACTTATCAAGCTTATAGTCTCTTTCTTTAGCTAACTGAAAAATATCAGCTCTGGTTTTAATATGTTGAAAATCTTCTTCTTTTAAAAACATGTTATTATTTAATTACCAATAAAATTAAAATAAATATTGGCTTTGAAAGAATAAAGTATGTTAATTCTATTAATATGTTGAAAGTTTGATAACTCTTTTAAAAGTATTGAGCAATATTAACCACAGCTTGAAACTAAGGTGTATTTTTGATTTGATAAATATGCTGTTTGTTAACTTTTTTTAACACTTTAAATTTCTCGTTTATTTATCAAAATCGTTTATTTTGTAGTATAAATTTTAAACACATGGAAGACCAAAGACCAAATACCGAAAATCTAGTAGAATCAACCTCTACAGATATTCAACTTTTAAATGAAAAAATTAAAAAAGAAAGCGCTTTTGTTTCTTTACTAACTCAAGAAATTGGAAAGGTAATTATCGGTCAAGAACACATGGTTCAAAGGCTTTTAATTGGCTTGTTGTCAAATGGTCACGTCCTTCTTGAAGGTGTTCCTGGATTAGCAAAAACTTTAGCTATAAACACACTTTCAAGAGCTGTAAATGTTGAGTTTAGTAGAATTCAATTTACTCCAGATTTGTTGCCAGCTGATTTAATTGGTACAATGATTTACAATCAAAAGAAAGAAGACTTTACAATAAAGAAAGGTCCAATATTCTCTAACTTTATTTTGGCAGATGAAATTAATCGAGCTCCTGCAAAAGTACAGAGTGCTTTGCTAGAAGCCATGCAAGAGCGACAGATCACAATTGGAGATGAAACCTATAAACTTCCTGAACCATTTTTGGTTCTTGCTACTCAAAACCCAATAGAACAGGAGGGGACTTACCCTTTGCCAGAGGCTCAAGTAGATAGATTTATGTTGAAAGTAGTTCTAGATTACCCAAATAAAGAACATGAGAAGTTAATTATTCGTCAGAATATATCCTCTAAACCATTTCCTAAACCAAATGCGGTAATTAATCCTGATCAAATCTTGAAAGCTAGAGAGGTAGTGAGAGAAGTTTATATGGATGAAAAAATTGAGCAATACATAGTTGATATAGTTGGAGCTACTCGTAATCCTAAAGAAAATGGATTGGAAGAACTAGAGTCATTGATTGAGTTTGGTGGTTCGCCTAGAGCGAGTATAAACTTGGCTTTAGCAGCTAAAGCTTATGCTTTTATAAATCATAGAGGATACGTAATCCCTGAGGATGTGAGAGAAATATGTAAAGATGTATTGAGACACAGAATTGGTTTGAGCTACGAAGCGGAAGCAGAAAATATTACGGTTTCGCAAATCATTGATACGATTTTAAATAAAGTACAAGTACCTTAAAACCAGATGTTTTAAAAGTGGAAACTAAAGAATTACTAAAAAAAGTCAGGAAGATTGAGATTAAGACTAGAGGTCTTTCCAATCAGATTTTCTCTGGAGAATACCATTCGGCATTCAAGGGGAGAGGAATGACTTTTTCTGAAGTTCGGGAATATGCTCACGGAGATGAAATTAGAACCATTGATTGGAATGTTACTGCACGTTTTGGAACTCCACATGTTAAGGTATTTGAGGAAGAAAGAGAATTAACAGTAATGTTATTGGTAGATGTCTCAGGATCTCAATTTGTTGGTTCTGGCGATCAACTTAAACGAGAATTAATAGCTGAATTATGTGCTATTATTGCTTTTTCAGCAATACAGAATAATGATAAAATTGGTGCTTTGTTTTTTACTGGTAAAACCGAGCTATTTATTCCTCCAGGAAAAGGGAAGAAACATATTTTAAGAATCATAAGAGAACTTATAGAGTTAAAACCATCTAGTAATCAAACGGATATAGCAGATGCTTTGAGGCACTACACCAATGCAATTAAGAAACGAAGTATTGGGTTTTTGTTAACTGATTTTAAAACAACAAACAAAGAAGGACTTGAAAAAGCATTGAAAGTAACAAATAATCGTCATGATTTGGTTGCAGTAAAAGTTACTGATAAAAATGAGGAAGAATTGCCTAATGCTGGTTTCATAAATTTAAAAGACTCGGAAACTGGAAAAACTAAATGGGTAAATACTTCGAGTAAAAATACAAGAAGAAAGTATAAGGCTTGTAGGCTTAGAGAAAAAAACGAGTTGAGAGAGTTATTAAGAAGAAGTGGTGTAGATTTTACTACTGTGAATACAGATGAGTCCTATATTAAACCATTGATTGATTTGTTTAAACATAGATAATTAAAGTGAGTCAGACATTTAGAAATATATTATTTTCAATATTTGGGGTTTTACTCCTGATGAATTCCTCTGGGCAAACTATAGAGGTTAATATAAATAGAGATTCTATATTAATAGGAGAAGTTATTTCAATGTCTATTCAATATCCAATAAGTAACTCGACTACTTCATTAGATTTTATTAAAGGAGATAGTATTGGTAATAGTTTTGAGGTTTTTAATGTTGTTTCTAAAGATACTTTGGATGGTAAAACCAGATTTCAATTAAACGTATCGAGCTTTGACCCTGGAAATCAATTTATTCCATCCTTATCAGTGTATTACGACACCAATAAAGTTAGCTCTCAACAAATTCCGATATTTGTTTCCTTGGTTGCTGTAGATACTTCAAAACCTTTTAAAGACATACACCCAACTTATGATGATCCTTTAACTTCAGCTGATAAGTGGGAGCTTTTCTGGAAATTTATCCAAAGAGTCTGGTTTATTG
>Ga0075469_10000717_pt1 | contig 14880 bp, 16 predicted proteins | sample DEB08_DNA_13_FD_77577 | JGI IMG/M metagenome (GOLD analysis project Ga0075469, IMG submission 77577) | Aqueous microbial communities from the Delaware River and Bay under freshwater to marine salinity gradient to study organic matter... | ecosystem: Environmental > Aquatic > Marine > Coastal ...
TTTGTTACAGAAGATGGAAGTATCGTATTTACAGCAGAGGACTATTACAATTTTATGGTTGAATCGTCTCAATTTTCTTCTACAGAACAATGGATTTTTGGAAATGTTATTTGTGGTAAATTAAATTCAGGAGGAGAACTAAAATGGATCAATATTGCTAAAAAAACTCAAATTGCTTCTAAAACTAGACCAAAAGTTGCTTTGGGTACTGGAGGTGGTGGAGGTCTTTCAGTAGGAGCTTCATTTACTATTGGAAGTAAACTAACAGCTGAATGTAGTAACTACTCTTACCTTGCTGGAATAGCTAATAATACATTGGTTCTTATTTATAATGATCACATCAAATTATCGGATAGAGATGCTGAAACCGGAAAGTCTAAAGCACTAAGAGACCCAAAAAAGAGTTTAGTATATAAATATACTTTTGACTTAGAAACTGGGGAATCAAAAAGAACAGCTTTAATAAAAGAGAGTAATCAAGGAGGAACCTATTTAGCTCCTAAAGTGTTTTTTAGAAATGATGATAATAGTATAATTGTTTGGGGTAGGTACAAGAAAACACAAAAATTTGGACACCTTATATTTTCTAATTAGTGTAACTAATAAATAAGTTATTGAATAATAATTTATAGGTAATAAAAAAGCTTCTTTTGAAAATTCAAAAGAAGCTTTTTTGTTTTAATTATATTAGACTGAATCGAATGCCGACTTCAATTAGACTAGGATGTTTGAACCTATCTTAGCAAAGTGAGTAATTAAAGTTTCATTTCAATGACAGAAAACAAACTATTATATTCACAAGAACTCTTAGCTCTTGTTCAATTTAATCAAGTCTTTCTCTTCTTTTTCTTTGCCGCAGGAAACAAAATATTATTCAAAATCAACCTGTAGCCAGGTGAATTTGGATGTAGGTTTAAATCTGTTGGTGGATCCCCTACTCTATGTTGGTAATCCTCTGGATCATGTCCTCCATAAAAAGTCCATCTTCCTTCACCAAGTTCCCCACTCATATAACGAACAGTTCCCATTGCTTTGGTTTCTCCCATTATAGTTACACTAGATTTTATATATTCTTTCTTAAAATCAGTTGTTTGCCCCATAAATCCTTGTACTACAGAAGTATGGTTTTGACATAACATAGTTGGAACGATATCCCATTTAGCAGAAAACTCAAACAAATTAAAAATATCTTGGTTCTGTGGAACTCTTTGTTTAAATCTCATACTTGTTCCATCTATAGATGAAAACTCATATTGCAATGGATTTGTCACCAATTTAAAATCTTTGAAAGCGAGTGTTTGAGAGAAATCAAGTTTCGATTGTGCTTGCCTATCAGCAGCATCACCATCAAACATAGAGGCACAAATATCAGTATTGTGAGCTGCTAAAGAAATGTCATAAGAGTCTGTTCCCGAACACATTGTAAATAAAAAACCTCCTCCTGCTACAAATTCTTTAATTCTTGTAGAAACACCAAGCTTTAACTCAGATACTTTATTAAATCCTAAACTAGTTGCACTTGCTTCTGCATCTCTTTGTTGTTTTTGGTACCAAGCCGCATTCTTGTAGGCTGCATAAAATTTCCCATATTGACCAGTAAAATCTTCATGGTGTAAGTGCAACCAATCGTATTTTGGCAATACCATATTAATTATAGCCGAATCATAAATCTTATCATAAGGAATCTCAGCATACTCTAGAACCATTGTTACAGCATCATCCCAAGGCATTTTTCCTGTAGGAGTGTAAACGGCAATTTTGGGAGCTGTTTCTAACTTTACTACTTCTTGATTTACCTCTGGATCGATAATTGCATTTTTGATTGAACTTGCTTGTACATCTGCAATTAGTTCATAAGAAACTCCTCTAATTACACATTCCTTTTCAATGTCTTTATAGTATTTTATTAAAAAGCTTCCTCCTCTATAATTTAACAACCATTCTAGCTCAATGTCATTTTGCAATACCCAAAAAGCTATTCCGTAGGCTTTTAAATGATTAGTCTGTTTCCCTTCATCCATTGGAATTAATAGGTAAGACGAATAACCAACTTTAATAAATAAACTTAGGACAAGAAGTAAAACAATTTTTTTCATGAAAATATTTAACAATTTTAAGACTTAAAGATAATCAATAATTGTTCGTTTTGTAAACGAGATAATTAGTGAATATTAAAACGGGCTGTCATCATCCACATCTGATGCAAAATCATCATCATCAGAATCATCCCAACCTTTACTTTGCATGGTCATTGTTCCCCCAGCACTAGAATCAAACTCATCATTTGGTGTTATTGTACCGCCACCATCATCAAAAGAATCTAGGTTTTCGAACTTAGCAAACTGACCAACAAACCTAAGTTTAACAGTTTCAAGTGAACCGTTTCTGTGTTTTGCAATGATAAACTCCCCTATTCCTTCAAGCGAATCACCAGTAATTTCATCAGTAGTTAATCCGTAATATTCTGGACGGTAAATAAATGATACGATATCTGCATCTTGCTCAATTGCTCCCGATTCTCTCAAATCCGATAGCATTGGCTTTTTATCTCCACCTCTAGTTTCTACTGAACGACTTAATTGCGATAGTGCAATAATTGGCACTTCCAATTCCTTAGCAACCGTTTTTATAGAACGAGAAATAAAACTAATTTCCTGCTCACGATTTCCTTTTCCTTCACCTCCACCAGTCATCAACTGCAAATAATCAATTACAATTAACTTGATGTCATGCTGGGCTTTAAGCCTTCTACATTTTGCTCTAAATTCAAATACCGAAAGAGCTGGAGTATCATCAATAAAAAAAGGAGCTTCCGATAGTTTACCAATTCTAGCATGTAACTGCTGAAATTCGTGTGGCTCTAAATTTCCTTTTCTTAATTTTTCTGCAGGAATTTCTGTTTCTCCAGAAATCAAACGATTTACCAATTGTACCGAACTCATCTCCAAAGAAAATATCGCTACAGCTTGGTTAAACTGAACAGCTGCATTACGAGCCATTGATACAACAAAGGCTGTTTTTCCCATCCCTGGACGAGCAGCAATTACAATCATATCTGATTTTTGCCAACCCGAAGTAACTCTATCCAATGCAGTAAATCCAGTAGGAACTCCACTTACTCCATCTTCGTGATCTTGCGCATTTTCAATTTCTTCAATTGCATGTTGCATCACTTTGTCAATCTTCTCGTAACTCTTACTTAAGTTTCCTTCAGCTACCTGAAATAAGCTACTCTCAGCTTTATCTAATAAATCAAATACATCAGTAGTTTCATCATAAGCCGATTTAATCGTATCAGATGAAATTCGAATTAATTCTCTTTGTATAAATTTTTGTGCAATAATCCTTGCATGGTGCTCTACATTGGCTGCAGATGCAATTCTATTGGTAAGTTGAGAGATATAATATGCTCCTCCAACATACTCCAATTCTCCTCTATTTCTTAGTTCTTGAGTTACCGTAAGTATATCAATTGGTTGACTATTACCAAACAAAGAGTGAATAGTATCGTATATTTTTTGGTGCTGATCTTTGTAAAAACTCTCTGGGCTTAATACATCAATAACATCATTTACTGCATTTTTTTCGAGCATCAAAGCTCCCAAAACTGCTTCTTCAAAGTCTACAGCTTGCGGAGGTATTCTACCTGAGTCCTGAAAAAATGGGGATGCCTTTTTCTTAGTTGCCATTCTTGTGACCGGATCGTTATTAGGTAAATTGTTACTCATCAATAATTTAGTTAAATATGTAAGTGTAATATACGTCTATTAAACGTAAATATTCTTTATTTCTTTCCTCCAAAAAGGATAACAAATATAGCTCGATTAGTTCGGTTTTTTACCACTTGTAAAGTAAAAAAGTTACTAAAAAACTTTATTAACAATTGTTGGTAACCCTGCTATTATTATGCTTGCAAAATAATATCTTTAGACAAGTCTAAAAATATATTTATATTTGCATAATGAGCTACACTAAAACAGAAGAAAATTACCTAAAAGCCATTTATGGTATAGAGAGTAAGTTTGGCGAATCGGTTTCAACAAATATGTTGGCTAACAAACTGGAAACCAAAGCTTCTTCGGTAACTGACATGGTTAAGAAATTAGCTAAAAAAGAACTTATCACTTACGAAAAATACCAAGGTGTTTCGCTTACTGAGTGCGGGAAAGACATTGCCATTAATATTATTCGTAATCACAGAATATGGGAAGTTTTCTTAGTAGAAAAACTAAAATACAAGTGGGATGAAGTTCACGAGATTGCTGAGCAACTGGAACATATCAAATCAGAAGAGTTGGTTGATAGGTTAGATGATTTCTTAGAACACCCTTCATTTGATCCTCATGGAGATCCAATTCCTGATAAAAAAGGAAACATCCCTACCCGTAAAGAAGCCATTCAATTAAATGAATTGGCAATTGGTGAAGAAGGAATTATAGTAGGAGTAAAAAACACGAACAATGAGTTTCTTCAATACTTGGAAGAAATGAACTTGACTTTAGGTAAAAAAATAAAAGTAGAAAAGGAGTTTGATTTTGATAAATCGAAGATTATAAAAATTGAAAAAGAATCGGTAACTATCTCTAAAGAAGTTAGTTCCAATTTAATTATTGAAAAAAGCCAATAACTGGCAATTAAAAAACTATCAATATGAAAGAAATAATACAATGGTTTGAATCAGTAGATCCAGTGATGGCAGCATTTGCAGCAACAAGTTTTACATGGTTTGCCACTGCAGCAGGAGCTTCCTTGGTGTTCTTTTTTAAATCACTGAACAGAGCAGTATTGGATATTGCCTTAGGATTTACTGGAGGAGTTATGGTAGCAGCAAGTGTTTGGAGTTTAATAATGCCTGCACTAGAAATGAGTGAAGGAACAGGGTTTGATAAAGTTGGGCCAACTGTTATTGGATTCTTATTAGGAGCGCTATTTATTTTTGCTTTAGATAAATTGATACCTCACATTCATCTTAACTACGAAAAAGTATCTGAGGCTGAAGGACCAAAAACTAAAATGAACAAAACATTATTACTTGTAATGGCAATTACACTTCATAATATTCCTGAAGGATTAGCTGTGGGTGTTTTGTTTGGAGGAGTTGCAAGTGGAGTTGAAGGAGCTACTATTGGAGGTGCAGTTGCTTTAGCTTTAGCCATGGCAATTCAAAACTTCCCAGAAGGATTTGCAGTATCTATGCCACTTAGAAGACAAGGAATGAAAAGAGGAAAGAGTTTTTGGTACGGACAATTATCTGCCATTGTAGAACCAATTTTTGGAGTTTTGGGAGCAGTAGCCGTTTTAACTTTTACTCCACTCCTGCCCTATGCACTAGCATTTGCAGCAGGCGCAATGATTTTTGTAGTGGTTGAAGAAGTAATACCAGAAACCCAAAGAGATAAATATACCGATCATGCCACTCTTGGTTTTATTGGAGGTTTCCTTGTAATGATGGTACTTGATGTAGTGCTAGAAGATGTATTCGCTCAATTAGTAGTTTAAAAAAATAACAATGAAAAATTTAACAATCTTATTTATCCTGTTTTCGTCTATCTCATTTAGTCAACAAATTGATACGGACAGACCAGATCAAACAGAAAGTTCTTCGATTATTCCTCACAAAAGCTTTCAGATTGAAAGTGGTTTTTTAATCGAATTTGATGAAATGAATACTTCGTATGGAACAACTTCAAATACTTTACCTACAACATTATTTAGATATGGATTATTTGATTGGTTAGAATTAAGATTAGTGACTGAATACTCTTGGACAAAATCTGGGAACTTCAGGTTACAAGGAATGAATGATTTACAGTTAGGAGCTAAAATCCAGCTTTTAAAAAAAGAGAATGTAAATACAGAAATTGCATTTATGTCGCACGTAATTGTGCCTTCTGGAACAAGAAATTATTCAGCTAGATATGGAACAATTAATCGTTTTTTAATTTCTCATCAATTAAACGAAAATGTGAATTTGGGTTATAACCTAGGTTGGGATTATTATGGTACTGGAAATGGAAACTTTACCTATACAGTTGCATTAGGAACATCTGTTGGTGATCGATTTGGATTTTTTATTGAACCTTTTGGAGAAATACTTGAATTTGAAGAACTTGTAGCTAGTTTTGATGCAGGTGTCACTTATTTAATCACTGATAAATTACAAGCCGATTTCTATTTTGGAACAGGACTTAACCACAAGAATAATTTCATGGGAGGTGGTTTAAGTTGGTTGATTTTAAATAAATAATCTATTAAAAAACAAGACCTAATAACTTGTTTAAAACTTCCCTCCACCTAAATAGGTAAACTAGTACCTACTTGGTAATTTTGAGAAACAATAAATTACCAAACAAGCTATGAAATTTTTTATCGATACTGCTAACCTAAACGACATCAAAGATGCTAATGATTTAGGAATATTAGATGGTGTAACTACCAACCCATCATTGATGGCAAAAGAAGGAATTGGAGGAACTGATAGAGTAATGAAACATTACGTAGACATTTGCAACATTGTAGATGGACCTGTAAGTGCAGAAGTTATCTCTACTGATTTTGACGGAATGGTGAAAGAAGGATTAGCTCTTGCCGATTTACACGAAAACATTGTGGTAAAAGTGCCAATGATTCCTGAAGGAGTTAAGGCAATTAAATACTTTTCTGGAAAAGGAATTAAAACTAACTGTACATTAATCTTTTCTCCTGGGCAAGCATTATTAGCTGCTAAAGCTGGTGCGACATACGTTTCTCCATTTATCGGTAGATTAGATGATATCTCTACAGATGGTTTAAACTTAATTGACGAAATCAGATTAATTTTTGATAACTACGGATACCCAACAGAAATTCTTGCAGCTTCTGTTCGTCACCCAATGCATATTATTAATTGTGCTAAAATTGGTGCAGATGTAATGACTGGACCTTTAAGTGCAATATTAGCATTAGCTAAACACCCACTTACAACTAGTGGATTAGAAAAATTCTTGGCAGATCACGCTAAGGCAAACGCATAAATTATGTCAGCAGAATTCCTTGAAATACACCCAATAAATCCTGAATTTAGAAAAATTCAAGAGGCAGTAAAAGTATTACAAAAAGGAGGAATTATTGCTTACCCAACAGATTCAGTTTACAATTTTGGTTGCTCGCTTGATAACAAGCGAGCAATTGAAAAATTGGCCAAACTGAAAAACATAAAGCTCAAAAAAGCAAACTTCTCTCTGGTTTGCCCAGACTTAAAATCGATTGACGAATACACCAATCCATTTAGTCGAAGTATCTTTAAAGCTCTTAACAAGAACCTTCCTGGGCCTTTTACTTTCATCCTTAATGCAAGTAATAAAATCCCTAAACTGTTCGATACCAATAAAAAAGAAATAGGAATTAGAATCCCTGACAATAACATCTGTTTGCGAATTGTGGAATTATTGGGTGTACCAATGGTAACTTCTTCTATTCATCATGAGGATGAAATTGTAGAATACATTACTGATCCAGAATCAATTTTCGAAAAATTTGAACACCAAGTAGATTTAGTAATTGATGGTGGAATTGGGAACAATGAAGCTTCTACAGTTGTAGATTGCACCAATGATGAACTGGATATTGTGAGGCAAGGAATTGGAGAATTGGAGTATTAAGATAATTGACTTTGAATTTCTTTACAAATATAATTTCTACTACTTTTTCATTAAAACTCAAGACAGAAAAGAATGTAAAAGAAATAGCCGAATTTATTATTCAGATAAGAGGATATAAAAAAGAAAAAGAGCTAGAAGATTCAGTTACTTTTAAAACTCTTCTTCTTCAGCATATTTGGTTTCATCCTAATTTTTTAGTCTCTAAATCAACATTAAAAATTACTAGAGTTGATGAATATCAACTTATAAAATTTAAGGTATTTCATTTAATCCCTATCATAATTTATATCCTATTCTGCCTTTTCTTTTACTATAATAATGAGTTTCAAAATATACTAATTATTCAGTTTGCACTTTTGGCTTACTTAGTATATAACAATCTTAATCAAAGAGTTATATTGAAGGAGATTGAAAAAGAAGTAGGTAAATAACCAAACTTTACTATTTTTGTTTCTAAACTAATTAACCAAACAAATGAAAAACACACTAATACTTTTAGCCATTGCTATCCTTCCAACATTCTCTATTGGGCAAACTATAAATAAGGAACAAGTAGTTGAGCTAGGGGAATTCTATAGTAATTATATGTTCTTGAGTTCTCCTTCTAAATCAGTAATAAAAGCTTTTGGTGAGGATTTCTCTGAGGAAATGAAAACTGCTGTGGAATTTGTGAAAGAACTTACCAAAACGAAGAATGATCTTCTTACAGATGATTTTTTGGTTTTGCCAGATACTTCAACTTTACTAATAGTATATGCTGTAGATGCAATGCACCAAAATAGGCGTTCTAAAACAGAAGTAAACCAATCGGAATTAGTTGAGAGTGTTATAAATGGTGACATCCCTTATAACGAATTAGTGGATGAATATTATCAAACTTTGTTTTCAAGTGTGAGTAATAAAAACAAGCCTTTCAACTTATCTAAGGTTAATTTTGAAATGAAGAAATAAAACCTAACAACCAATAGATTGAGAGGAATATTTTACTTGAGTTGTATGGATATGTGTGGCTCACAAATATTTGGTTACATGAATATTGTAAGCCCTCCAAATACCGAAAAAGCTCTTAAATACATTAACAAATTCCCAACTTTTGATGGATTAGAATATTACCAATATACCGACCTTTCTTTTGAGGACTTTGACATGAAAATATATAACGACAAAGGGATTGAAAGCTACAAAGATAACTTTATAGACAAGTTATATTCTGTTCTATTAAACCACTTAATTTGTTTGAATAAAGAAGGTAAAAGTCAAAATGAAATTAATGAGTTAATATCAGGTTCGATATTAAAAGACAAAACTTATTACAAGCATACTAGCAAAAAGAAATTACTAAAGAAAATATTTAAAAATTAGCAGGTTCAACCTTAGCTAACTAATTAAAAATAAATAATTAATTATAAATTATCTCGTAACTCACATCCGCAAACTGCCTAAACATTTCGTAAACCCCACAATATCTATCTACAGATAATTTGACGGCTTTTTCTATTTTGTCTTTTTGTAAATCATCTCCTTTAAACTTGTACAACATTTTTACTTTGTTGTAATATTTCGGGTGTTCCTCAGTAAGCTCTGCCTCTACCTCTACTTTAAAATCAGTCACTTGTGCTCTCATTTTTTCCAATAAAGAAGTTACATCCATACTTGTGCAACCAGCCAAAGAGACCAACATTAAATACTTTGGAGTCATTCCTTTTGCTTTTCCATTTTCATTAAGTGTAGCGTCTAATTGTAGCTTACCACCTGTAGTTTCTACTTCGTAAGCCATCTCGCCCTTCCAATCTGAAGTTATTTTATGTGTCATAATATTATGTTTACTGTTCATTGTTTTCTTAGACGAAACAAAATAGCAATTATTACTAAAAAATGCTGAACAACTAGTAGTTTGATTCAACTGAATAAAAATACTTTTTCTTTATATTCGTAAAACAATCCTACTGATTTAAATTAATGACTAAAAAACACTATTCGATAGCTACAATAGTTCTAATTCTAATCGGGATTATTTTAATGTTTGAACTAGTAAGAGATTCAATGAGAAATGGAGATTTTATTGGCTATCTAAATGCTGGTAACGCAGTACTTGATGGTAAAAACATTTATCTAGACCAATACAACACTTGGCCGCCTTTCTTTTCAATTTTCAGTGTAATACTTGCCTTTTTTGATAACTTAAGTTGTGTTTTTATAAAATTTATATGGCTGTTAGGTAGTGTTTTATCAATGTTTTTTATTATCAATGAATCAATAAAATTAATTTTTAATAAATCTATAAGTTTTAAAAAGAATTACGGTACGATTCTTATTCAAAACCCTATAATATTAATTCCCTTACTGATAGTATTGCGATTTGTTATTGATAACCTAGCTAATCTTCAAATCAATATTTACATGCTTTTATGCTCTCTGCTGAGCATTGTTTTCTTTATCAAAAAGAAATATATGTGGGTTGGATTTCTTTTAGGATTAACAATCTCACTTAAAGTTTATACCATCTTTTTCTTGTTCTATTTTTTATTCAAAAGGGAATTTAAACCCGTGTTATGGACTTTTGTATTTCTAATCGGTTTCAACTCAATAAGTTTTTTAGTATTTGGATACGAACAAACAATCATATATTATCAGCAGTGGGTTACAGAAATTGCTCCAAAATCCTATATAGCTAACCACAATAATCAATCAATTTTCGGATCATTTCTTCGATTTTTTACTTCCGAAAATTCTAATATCAATTTACATGTTAATGTACTAGACTTGAAACCTTATGCAGCAAAAAAACTCACTTACTTGAGTATAATTTTGTTCGCAATATTTCCAGCTGTTTTATTAAGAAAAAAGTTGGTAGATAAATCAAGTTTCAATTCCATTTTGGAGTACTCTTTACTCTTTATTATTGTTCCTCTTTTATCTCCTATTGCTTGGAAAGCCTATTTCATATTTTTATGGATTCCTTATTTTGTACTATACATCTCTTTATTTAAAGCCCAAAACGAACTAAAGAGTCTAACAATAATAGTACTTAAGTTTTTATTTTACCTTTCAATAGTATTTACGGTATTCTCAACTGAGGCTGTAATAGGCCATTACTATTCCGATATATTAGAAGCTTATTCAGTGATTACAATTGGAACATTAATTCTTTTATTTATCACACTATTTTTAATTACTAAAAGTGATAAATTAGATGTGAAAAAACTAGTCTCAAGTACTTGATAATAATTAAGTTAAAATAAATGAACAAAACAACACTACTAATACTTTTCATTTTTGGAATGATTGCCAATTTAGGATTTGGACAAATCATAAACAGATCTGGATATATTTATTCTGAGATTTCTGGAAAATTAGCAACAATGCCAAGTGATAGTGGGAATCACTATGTGGAACCTACAAATTCACAACTAACCACATGGAAGAATACATTAGAGAACCTACTTCTTGGTAATTATTCTATTGCATCAGACTCAGCCAATAGCATTGGATACAACTTGGTGAATTTTACCGATACATTTGCTTCAACTGATGTGACTTATTACATCTTAGAGACTATAGATTCTAATTATTGGGGGACTTATGTGTACAACCCAAATTATTGCCGTCCATTGGTAATTCAATCTCCTCACGCTAAAAAAGATGCCAATACTGGATTGCAAGGAATTCATCTATTTCGAAAGACAGAAGCTATGTTTTATGAAGTAAACGGAACTCACAGATGCAACAGTTCGGTTTATTCTAGCTGCACTGGAACTACAACTGGATGCTCTAGTACTTCTACTTCAGAACCTTATCCAATTTCTGATTTAGCGCATAACACTCAATCACTATTTCAAAAAACTACGGAAGTACTTTTTAAGTCTTTTGGTAACACTTATTTTATTCAATTCCATGGATTTACAAAGCTAAGTACTGATCCTTATGTGGTTTTGAGTAGTGGGGCACAAAATGTTCCTACACCAGATTATCATTCTATTTTTAAAACACATTTGTATAATCAGGACACAGTTTTAACATTCAAAATATCTCATATTGATTTAAGCTGGACAAGATTAAGAGGTTTTTGGAACACACAAGGTCGATTAATTAATGGGAGTCCAAATCCTTGTACAGTTGACCCAACTGTTGGTTCTGGAAGATTTTTTCATATTGAACAAGAACGAGTTAGATTAAGAAGTAATGTTACAGCTTGGAACAAAACGGTAAACGCATTAAACAATACTTTCCCTTGTTCGTATACTTCTGTAGATGAGGATTATATTACTAAAACTATTAAAGTTTATCCTAATCCTACCAATGATATAATTACTATCGAATGTGATGAAATTGGTTTTGATTTAAATTCAATCTCAATATTCAATACTTTGGGACAAGAAATGAATAAGCAAGTTTCTATTGATAAAACTAGTGTAAATCAATTAGAAATAGACTTAGGTAAATTACCTGCTGGCCTGTATTTTGTGAGGATTAATAACGAAACGATAAATGTTTACAAAAATTAAAAATCATGATTGAGGATTATAAAAAAAATCTTGAAATTGAGTTTCCTGAATATGAATTTTCAATTGGGAAAAGAATTTATGGAAAATGTATTATTGCTAAAAAGTCCAAATACTGTGGAGCAGATATTTTCTTTAAAAAAAATAAGTTGGTTATAGAATCATCTATTCCTGAAATGAAAACTAGATTATTAATTAGCGGAGGTGCTCTATTGGTAAAGAGTTTTAAAAAGTATTTTTCTCAACCAGCAGATAGAATTTTTGAATATTTTGAGAACCAAAACATTGAAATTAAGTACCGAAAATAAAGCTAAATTGTTTCCTGAACAGTTAACTACACAGAATAAATTTTCTGCTTAACTTTACTTTCTATTATAAACAAAACAACCTATGAACTACGATTACATAATAGCTGGATCAGGTGCTGCTGGATTAAGCTTGTTGTATAGTTTGTTGCAAGACTCGGAATTGAGTAAATCCACAATTTTGGTTGTTGATAAAGATACCAAACAACAAAACGACCGTACTTGGTGCTTTTGGGAAAAAGAAGCTGGATATTTTGAATCTATCGTTCATCATGAATGGAAAAATCTTGAGTTTAAAACTGAAGAGTTTAAAAGACAATTTGAATTAGAGGAATACAGCTACAAAATGATTCGTGGAATTGATTTCTATGAATTTATATTAGCTTTCGCAAAGAATTTTGAAAATGTAACATTTTGCTACGAGCAAATTACTACCATTGATTCTACTAAAGACAAGGCAACTTTAACCACAGATAAAGCTAGCTACTCAGCAAAATACGTGTTTAACTCCACTCCTATTTTCAATCCTGAGATTAACACTAAAAACTCTCTACTTCAGCATTTTGAAGGTTGGGAAATAGAAACCAAAGAACCAGTTTTTGATGAAACTATTGGAACTTTAATGGATTTTAGTTTGGATCAAAAACATGGAGCTACTTTTATGTATGTTCTACCAACTAGTTCAAACAAAGCATTGGTGGAATACACACTTTTTAGTCCTGAGTTATTAGATAAACAGGAATATAAAACTGCCTTAAAGAAATACATTAGTGAAGAACTAAGCATTAAAGAATTTGAAATTACTCACGAAGAGTTTGGAGTGATTCCAATGTCTTTGGCAAAATTTGAAGCTTCTCCCAAAAATAAAGAACGCATTATAAATATTGGAACTGCAGGTGGTTATACAAAAGCCAGTAGCGGATATACCTTCCAATTTGTGCAAAAGCATACCGAATTAATGATTGAAGCCCTTAAACATGGTAAATCGCCTTTGATTAAGCCTTCGTTTAGAGAAAAGATGTTCCATTGGTATGATAAAACGGTATTGGATGTAATGCTGAGTAAAAAAATGACTGGAAAGGAAATTTTCAGTATCATGTTTAAGAAATTAGCTCCAGAAAAAATTCTTGCCTTTTTGGGTAATGAAAGTACTTTTTGGCAAGAGCTAAAGACTATGAATAGTGTTCCACTTATTCCGTTTGTTTCATCAGCCTTAAAACAGCTTTTTTCTAAAAACTAAACGGAATATGATAACAACTAAACTTCAGTTAGAAGATTCGTTACCACTAACATGCTCAAGAGCTGGAACCTGTTGCCATGGAAAAACTGTATTTCTTAATCCTTGGGAATTGGCAAATATCTCGAAGGAGAAAAAAATGACTCCAAAAGAGTTTAGTTCAGAGTTTTGCGAATGGGGAGGAATAAAATTAAAGTTTAACGGAGAATCGCAATTCAAGAATCAGTCGGCTTGTAGCCAATATATCGAGAATTTTGGTTGTAGTGTTCACTTAGGTCGACCACTTGCTTGTAGATTATATCCACTTGGCAGAAAAATTCAAAACGAAGAAGCTCATTACATTCATGAAGGAAAAGAATTTCCTTGCCTTGCCGATTGCCCAACTGTAACTGAATTACCTCAGATGACTGTAGGTGAATACCTCAAAGATCAATCGACAAAAACCTATGAATCGGGTCAAGATATATACTTGGAGCTCGTACAGCAATTAGCTGATATAGCGTTTGAGTTGTATTTAGATTCTGGTTTAGCTGCATCTGGAAATAAAACAACTATAGATAATTGGGAGAAATTTGGTTTGCTTTCTCCTGAAGAATTACCAAAATCAATAAGAGAAGACTGGTTGAAAGAGCTAATCATTCCTGAGATTAAAGAAATAAAAAATCCCATAGAATTTGCTACTGCACATTCTCAGATATTATTCGGTAAAGCTCAAACCGAGTTTGGAAGCTTAACCACATTGGATGAACTAGAAAACGCTTCAACTTTAATAATGGCAGTTGCTTTGCAGCTTGCTCGTTCTATTGGTGCAGATGCAAAAGGTCTATCAGAACATTGGGTAGAGACTGCAAAAGGACATTTATAATTTTATCATTTCATCTTGTCCTTTTTTATTAAAATCTTGAATTAAATCAAATAGCTTTTTTTCATTAATTCCTTCGATTGAATTATTAACGATTTTAAAAAACAATACTTTCTTTAAATATTTGAACTTAATTAAAAGATCATCAGCATCTCCTAACTCGTTTTCATTAAAGCCAAATCTTAATTTTGATAACTCTTTAAGTTCTAAAAAACCTTTAGGCCAAAAACCAGCATACACTGAATAATTATTTCCATAGGTTTCATGAAGTGTTTCTAAAATTGCGAAATGAGTTACGATACTTTGATCATAAGGTTGTTTAGGAATTTCAAAA
>Ga0075469_10000724_pt1 | contig 14832 bp, 17 predicted proteins | sample DEB08_DNA_13_FD_77577 | JGI IMG/M metagenome (GOLD analysis project Ga0075469, IMG submission 77577) | Aqueous microbial communities from the Delaware River and Bay under freshwater to marine salinity gradient to study organic matter... | ecosystem: Environmental > Aquatic > Marine > Coastal ...
TTTTCTACCTGCATCTTCTTGTGGATCTGAGGATTCATCTAAATCTAATTGTGTTGGACCAACATCAAAAGCATCACCTATTGTTCCTATGTTTTCAACATCTGCAACAAACACTTCTCCCGTTGCTCCACCCACGACACCAGCAGCAAAACGTTTTACTCTAGCTTTGTCATTAAGTTTATAAACTTTCTCCATACCTTTTCTAATATTTTTACCTTTTAAATTTACATATGTTCCTGCTTTTTTAGCTTGTAATGCTTTGGTTGCAAGCTTGCTTGCTATCTTTGCACCCGCTGTTGCAGGCACACCTATTTGAACTAAAGCTTGTATTATTTTACCTGATGCTCTTGCTTCAGCTGTTTCTTCAAATATATTTATAGTATCAAAAGCTTGTTCTACTTTAGCTGCAGCATTATTAGTCATACCTGAAAAGTCTAAAAGTTCTGCACCTAATGAAACAAAACCTTCTGGTACTTTAATAATACCTGAAGCTATACCAGCTAATGCTGATTCCAATGATGATATTTCATTATCACCTTCAGCTCCGGAATAAGCCTCATTTATATCGTTTATTACGCCTGGTTTGCTTTCTTTTTTACCTGTCGGATTTAAAGCTTCGAGGATTGGATCGTATGCCATACGCTTAACCTCCTATCGGTATTTCTTTTATTTTCTTACCTGTAAATATATTGTATTGAATAATTACGTTGTTTTCTGGATCTCTTTCAAACACACTGTTTTGTTGATCCGGTCTAAAATAAATAGTGCCGGGTATCATTTCATCATAATTAAATTGTACTTTACTTCCTGATATTTTAGAAGGAAATATTTGTACATTTTTACCTTTAAATTCTTCTACATTGTCAAGGTTTAAACTTGTCTTTGCATCAAACTTAGCCATAGATTTTGGATACATTTGTCTAATAGATTTTTTAAAATTTTTTACATTTGGATTTGAATATTCTTTAAATAATTCATACTCTTTTCTATCAGGTGAATAATCTTTTTGAAATTGACTTTGTGCTTTTGCTTTATCTATATCCTGTTGACTTTTAATACCTAGCATAGCAGCTTGTAATCCAATTTGTTTTTCTTGCTGAGCTTTTCTTTGTAAATCTTTAAAATAATTTTCCATAGGTTCGTTTGTTGAACCAACAATTTCTTGTAATTTAGTTCCACCAGCTGATTGTCCTCCAATTAAATTTTGACCTGTTCGAAGTAAAAATTGTGTAAGAGCATCTGGACCTGTGCTAGCTCCTTGAGTAGCAGCTCTTAAAATATTTTTATAATTTTGTGATTTCGCTAATGCACCACTTTCATAATTTTGTCTAGGCTTGATACCCGTCATGATACCCTCCATAACTTCTCCGCCTTTTCTAAACATTGGTCTTTTTAATATTCTACTCATTATTTACTTCCCTGTATTAATCTATAAATACCTGCCAACGTTGATGCAGTTCCAAGTCCTGTAGCTAATGAAGAAGGAGCCGGTGCTGCAGCTGTAATAACTTCTCTACCAGGATAACCTGAAATTAAACTTGTAACTCCAGCACCATATTGTTGCGCTGCTTCTAATGGTTGTAATGCTTGTCTAGATGCTAGTTGTTGTTGAGCAGATAATGTTTGTTGCGCTCTGTCTTGTTGTTGAGCGCCTAAACCTGTTAGTGCTGAAATCTGTTGACCTAATAATGCAGGTGATTGTTGTGCTAACCCTAATTGACCAGCGCCTAATGCTTGTTGTTGTTGGAAAGCTTGACCTGCTAAATTTTGTGCTTGAGAAAAACCTTGACCTAATAACTGAGCTTGTAATGCTGCTCTGTTTCTATCTGATGCTGCTTGATACTCTGCTCTTTGTACACCTTCTCGTCCTCCACCAAAAGCTCCAGCGCCGATAGCTTGAGCTGCTAATCCTGGTAAACCTTTTTGTGCTTGTACATCAAATTCTGCTAATGTTGTATCAATAATATCTTGTTGATATGGAGACATATAAGCTTGATAAGCAGTGGGGCTCGATAAACCTGCAGCTCTTGTTTGCGCTGCCGCTGCTTCATTTAAGAAAGGTTGATAACCACCAAGTCCAGGTGCTAACGCTTCAGCTTGTGTAGTTAATGCACTAGGTCCAGCAATAAACTGTGGACCCATAATTTTAGATAAATCTGTTTGTTTAAAAGCACCAATACCTTTTGTAAGGTCATCTAAATAAGTTTGACCTGCTGCTTCAATAAAGGGTGCTGGACGTTGTACGTAATCTTGTGTTGCCATTATACTCTTCCGCCTTCTTCTAACATTTTCATTTGATCGTACATTCTTTGAGCGCCTAGTTCTATATCACCGTCGCCCATGCCTCTTACAGCATCTGCTGTAAATACGAATTCATTATTAGATAACATCGCTGGGATATCATCTTCTTTTTCTTTTATACCAACAGGTGGTATAAATCCACCATTATCTCTTAAATCTAATTCTTTTACACCTTTAGGGTTTTCTCTAATAGGTAGCCCCTCGATGCCCGCTGCTTGCATAGCATTTTGGCTTGCAGTGTCGCCTAACGCGTATCCAGCTCTGTTCATAATACCTCCACCAGCAACCATATCTCTTAATTGATTCATTTTAAGGTCTTTTAAATATCTATCATACTCTTGCATTAATTTTTCTATACTTTCTTGTTTCATAAACTTTTGTCTACTTTCAACAAATTCTTCAAAACTTAATACATTTTCTGCTTTATTAGGTAATACCGGTCCTATTGGTTTTGGTTTAAAAGGGTTTACAGGTGTTGTTGGATCAGGAGGTAATTCATTACCACCTAAAGCATAACCTATTCTACCACCCATAGCAGCATTGTCTCTAACAAAAGTTTCTATTTCATCAGATCCTGCATTAGGATTTAAATTTGTGTAATACATTCTTAAATATTTTTCTTTTTCAGATGGGTCAGATAAAAGTTCTTCTTGTTCTTCTTCTGGTATTCCGTATTGACTAGTTAAAAAACCAGTTAGTCCAGCTAAAGCACCACCTTTAACTAAAGCACCTTGAATACCTTTTTTAGAAAGCATTTTACCTGCTCCAGTAAAAAGAGAACTACCTGCTCCTGATAAAAAACCTGATCCTGCCATTCCAGCTAATCTGCCTCCGAACATAGAACTACCTGAAGCAAAAGGACCTAAGCCTCCCGCATACATACCAGCTCCTGCTAATAACGCAGCTTTACCTATATCAGAGCTTGCAACATCTTTAACAGCGCCTGTAACTTTTTTAACAGCTTTCTTTACAAAGCTACCTATACCAAATTGTTCTCTTGGCATGGCGTCCATAATACCGCCACCCATGTATAATTGTCTGTTCATCTGTCCTCTAGATATTGTCATAATTAATTAATTAGTAAGCAGGGAAAACCTGAATACATACTTTACTTTGTTTTACTAAACAAATCAAGCTTTGGCATCTTAACTAATACATCTCTTTGTACGTCTTCTGAAGCTACATTAGCTGCCTTTAACTCTTCTTCGTTCTTGTATATTTCGCCTGTTTTCTTGTTTTTTATTGTTGTAATTACTTCTGCTGGCTCTATTAAAGGTATTTCTTTACCACCTACGTTTACTGTTTTATCTGTCATTTTTCCTCCTATGTTCTATCAAATTCTAATATTGCAACTGTACCTTCAAAGATATCAGCCGTAGCTGCTTGCAGTTGTAGTTTGTCACTTTCTTCTAATATAATAGTTCCGTCAGCTATTGACTTTGAGTTACCACTATTTACAGTGTGTTCTGCAAATTGAAAACTAGTCGTTGCAGAGTTATCATATATAAAAGCTTTTATTTCAACGTTACCACCACCAACATTAGCTGTATGTATATTTTGTACAATAGCTCTTGAGTTAGATGGACAAGTATAAATGTCAGTCTTGTCAGTTGAGTTTAAATCAAATTGTGCATTCTTATATCTATTAGCCACTATTTCCCCCTGTACTAAACCAAGTTAATCTTTGTGTTTCTTCTTTTAAATCTTGTTGAAACGTAGAATTTAATTTTTGTACTAATCCGTCAAGATCTCTAATCAAAGCATCAGCTACTGGCTGACTGTATTCTTTACTAGGTCTTGTGAATGCTAATACTATTTTTGCCATTATCTTCTTCCGTCTGCTTGTATATCTAACCTAAAACTTCCTAATTTCCAATCTTGAGATGAACCTGTATTTGCTACCTTTAATGCTACTGATCTAGCTCTAGCTCTTGTATCTACCTTAGTTGTTGATGAGGTAATTGTAAAAGGTCCAAGTGGTGAGCTTGCTTGTGAACTGTTTGAGTAATTTCTTAAATTTAAAGTCACTTGTGTGTTCCCTGTTTGAGATAAAAAGTCTGGTATAAATCTTCTTATCTTCATAATAAATTCTCCATCTCCTCTAAGATCAGCTCCTCCACCCTGGCCTCTAGTAATATCAAAATCTCCAGATTCTATATTAGCAGCTACAGTAGTTGTCGCAGAAGAAGTTACTTGATCCGTTCCTGTTTCGTGTTCGTAATATATGGTGCAACCATCTGTGTTGCCAACAACATCATAAGATGTGTTTGAGTCAGCGTCATAGTCTGTAGCATGTGGTTTACCAAATACAGAAGAGTCCTGCCATGTTGTTCTAGCTAAAGAACCTGTTGTCCATATTGGTCTTTGTGGAGAAGATTCCATATAATTATAAGTTACAGATCTGTTTACAACAGTAGATCCTGATGAACAATAAAACCAAGTAATTTCACCAAACAAATTATTTAAACCAGCATTTACAAGTTGATTAGCTGTCGTGTTAATATCATCAAATACAAAATCTTCTACCAAACATGTCATTGTTTCTAGATTACCAGAGTATCTAAAAAAACCATTTTCTGATAACCAATACGCAGCGCCATCTACTTCTAATGCTGCATTCATACCAATCAATCCACAGTTTGTACCTACTTGTGCAAAACCAAATGTAAAAGGTGGACCAATAAAACGCATTGTAAATAATGATGTGTCTGTCCAAACATAAATTGCATCTCTACCTCTAACAGCTCCTATAATTCTAGATCCATCTGCAAGTCTTTGTGTACCAGCTGTATTGGTTGCTGTGGGCGTGTATGAATTAATATTTTCTTGATCAGAAAATCTAATAAACATATCGTCTTGTGTTGATGGATCACCGATCGTTGTTTCTGTTCCATAAAATACTAAGTGTCTATCCGGTGTAGATACTAACATGTCACGTGACGCTGTTGGTGCTCCAGATATAATTGTTGCTCTTGTTGCTGTAGCATTTGATAAATTTGAGTCCCATTCAAAAACTTGTGCATTATGTATAAGTGCAATAATTTTATCTCCAAAATTATCAACAGACCACATACCTGGATCAATTACTAAGTCTCCAGATGCTGCTTCTCCCCACGCTACAAAGTCTGAAGTATTTGTAATTGTTGCACCGTTAGAGTGTGATGCGGCTGTTGTGCCTCTCGTTCCTCGCGTCACGCCTGTTAACGTGTTTGTAGATATACCTGTGTAAGAAATATCTTCTGTCCCTATTCTAATAAAATTTGTACCTGTTGACGGAAAGTTAACAACGCTTGTTAAAACTATAGTTGTTGTGGAAGCATCTATTCCACCATTTAAAGTTGTCGTTAAGGGATTAGCTGCTTCACCTCCCCAAGACCCAAGTCCATAACCAAATCCAGGTAATTGCTCTGCGGGTCCTACTGGATAATAAATTTGAACTCTAATACCTCCAGATGTTGTAGCGCCAGCTCCAGATTCATTTGAAGGCATTGTGATAGTTATAGTTGTATTGGTTGGCGTTGAAGTCACCATAAATTTTTTATCATCAAAGTCCGATGCAGAATAATTAGATCCAGTTATTGCTGTAAAATTATCTAATAAAATTATATCTCCAGGCGCAAGACCATGACCAGTAGCAAAAGTTATAGTTACTGTAGCTGAACCATTTGTTGTACTAAACGCATTTGTAAGTGTTGTTGTAGATTTAATAGGATGTATGTCGTAAAATACACCACCTGAGTAAGCGTACAATATTCTATTAGTTCCAATAATTGAAAATTTAATTCCTGACCTATTAACAATATGATGCATAGCTCTTGCAGAACCTGTTAATTTACCAGGTCCAAGTTGTTGCCATCCACCTATTTTTTCAGGTGTGTTATATCTAAATCTAACATTATCACCATCAACCCATTGGCCTTCAGCTTGTGTGGGTGTTAGTTGTTTATTGAATCCAGGTAAAAAGTTTAGTTTTTGTAACATTATACTACTATACTAGTTTTTAGGCAGAAATATAGTCCATTCTAGCTCTTGAATCAAATCATTTACATAGACTTTTTTCAACTATTTTCACAATGATTTAAAATTAGCCGCTATAGAAACTCTTGTTACATCAGATTTAAAAGGATTTACCATATGTTTTAATATTTTTGGAAAAATAAAAAAATCTCCCTCTTCAGGAAAATGAGAAAAGTAAGATACTACATTTTCATTTTCTTCTCCATAAAAAAATTCTATAGCACCAGGGCCTGCTCCTTTTCCTATAAATTTTTTATTTTCTTCTTTAATTTTTTTTGGAATTTTTAAATATAAAACACTTGAGAAATTGCAATTACCGTGAATATGGAGAGGATTAAATTCTCCTTTTTTCATAAAATTAACCCAAACCGTTGTTGCATTTAACCTATTAATTTTTTTTAAATAATACTGATGGTATGTTTCATTAAAAGCAAGTAATTGAGGTTTTAATATTTCTTGAAATTTAATGTTATTAATTTGGTATTGTTCTTCGATGTGAGCAACTGTGGCTTTATTATTTTTTACCTTATTTTTAAGGCATAAATTATTTAGCTGATTTATTTGTACCTTATTAATAGAGGTTTTAAATAGAAGAGGGCCCCAATAGGGAAAATTAACTTTTATCATATTGATTTCTAGCTACATTTATTATATATATTTTTGTAAAAAAGCAATACTTAAAAATGAAAATACAGAAATATAACTTATTTGGGTTTCCGATTGTTCACTCTAATATTAAACCATCTTTGTTTGATAAAAAAGAGATTCTAAAAGATATAGAAGATAACTATAGACTTTCAAATGAAAGAAACAATCACACCATCCATGGTAATTTACATCACAGCATTATGGATGAAGATAACTTTAATTTTAAAAAAATAAATTATGAAACAATAATTCCTGTATATGCAAAACTAATAACAAAAATACTTAAAACTTTTGAATTTAAAAGAAATATTAAATTTAATTTTAATGTAGTAAATTATACTTGTTTAAGTAATTCACAATATTTAGGAAGTCATAACCATAATGAAAGTGATTTTACTGCAGTTCATTATATTCAGTTTGATGAGAAGAATCATACTTCAACAAGACTTATAAATCCTAATCCTAATGCAAACCACACTAAAATATTATGTCCTCGTTTATATAATTTGTTATCCAATACCGATGTTGAAAACGCTTGGATATATAAAAACTGGACTTTAAATGTTAAAGAAAATGATTTTGTTTTTATGCCTGGACTTTTAGAACACGAAATTTTACCTCAAAAATCTATTAAAAAAAATAGAATAACAATTGTTTTAAATATAAATATAAAATGATATTAGATAATTATTACTGGTATTTTAAAGATGCATTGTCACATAAATTTTGTGATGAGGTTATTAATTATGCTAAAACATTTTATGAACCTAAAATCGCTGTTACCGGAGGAATGAAAGATACAAATCTCGATAATAAAAAATTAAGAAAATTAAAAAAAGTTAGAGATGCTACTGTAATATGGTTAGATTCAAATTGGATATACAACATGATTGTTCCTTTTATATTAAAAGCAAATAAAGAAGCCGGATGGAATTATCAAGTTGATACACCTGAACAAGTACAATTTACTGAATACGGACATAACCAACATTACGGATGGCATGTAGATGGTTTTAAAAAACCATATGATAATGAAAAAGACAAAAAAATGTTTGGTAAAGTTAGAAAACTTTCTGTAACTTGTTCTTTATCAGATCCCAATAACTATAAAGGGGGAGAATTACAATTTAATTTCAACGATAGGTCAAGGAAAACAAAAGATAATATAAGAACTTGCACTGAAATATTATCTAAAGGATCTTTAGTTGTCTTTCCTAGTTTTGTATGGCATAGGGTTACTCCTGTAACAGAAGGCACTAGACATTCTTTAGTTAATTGGTGTGTTGGAAACCCTTACAAATAAAAATATGAGTTTTAAAAAGAAAAAATATTTAATTATAAAAAAAGCAATATCCAAAGATCTTGCAGGTTTTATCTATAATTATTTTCTTATGAAAAGACAAGTTACAAAAACTTTTTTTCAACATAAGTATATCTCTCCTTTTGCAACCGAGTGGGGGGTGTGGAATGATGAACAAGTACCTAATACTTATTCTCATTATGCAGACATTACAATGGAAACTTTATTATTAAAACTACATCCTTTAATGGAAGAAAAAACAAAATTAAAATTAACACCAAATTATTCTTATGCAAGAATATATAAATCAGGTGATGTCTTACATAGACATAAAGATAGGTTTAGTTGTGAAATATCTACAACTATGAATCTTGGTGGTGATGACTGGCCAATATATTTAGAACCATCGGGAAAAGAAAATATGAAAGGTGTTAAAGTAAATTTAAAAACAGGAGATATGTTAATTTATAAGGGAACTCAATTAGAACATTGGAGAGAACCTTTTAATGGAAATGAATGTGCACAAGTTTTTTTACATTACAATGACATAAAGTCAACGCCTACTGATCAAAACCTATATGATGGTAGACCTCACTTAGGTCTTCCTGCTTGGTTTAAAAATATAAATAATGATAAATAAAAAAATATTATCTGAAATAGATTTATACAAAGGCAAAGTTAAAATGCCAAAAGGATTTGAAATAAATAGGTCAGAATTTGTAAAAAATATATTTTTGTCACAATATTATCAAGATTTTGAATATCCGTTTTCAATATCTTTTGATAAATTAAATAAATATATTAGTGAATATTTCTTTTTAGAACATAAAAAAAGTTTAATTCCTAAAAAAATAAACGGAAACTTTTATGAAAAAGGAGAAAACTCTAAATCTTTTTTAGAGGTTGATCCACTAGATTTAAGAAACTCTGCTGATTTTGTTTTATTGTATGGTGTTGAGATAGATTCTTCTACTTGTAAAGTTGAAATCTATTATGATGATAATAGAAGAAAAGATAGATCTTGGGAAGTTAATTTAGAAAATGAAGAATTTATTATGTTTCCATCTTCTTTAGTTTATAGAATAAAAAATAAAAATAATTCATATTTAAATTTTATTAAAAAAATAACCTATACTTATGTTTAATGTTGTGGCCTAATTTTTGTATAGATAACTTTTTCCAGAATCCAGACTCTGTTTTAGATTTTGCAAAAACATTAAAATTTTATAAGACTAATGGAACCTATCCTGGAGAAAGAACAAAACCTTTACACGAAATAGATCACGATTTTTTTTTAAATGTAACTAAAAAAATAGTAGCTTGTTTGTATCCTAATGATGTTAAAAATTTAATATGGTGTGCAAATCAATATTTTCAAAAAATTAAACCACAAAAATATTCAACAAAAGGTTTTATCCATCAAGACATGGGAACAGAATTTACTTCTATTATTTATTTGTCAGACAATGAGTCTAATACTTGTATTTACAAAAGATTAAAAGAAAATATTCCTAATCACTTAAAGGTTAAAGAAGAGGCGTATCTTAATAAAATAAAACAAAACTCTCCAAGGTTTCAAAAAGCATTAAAAGAAAACAATAAAAGTTATGAAAAAACCATAGAGTTTAAATCAATTAAAAATAGAATGATTCTTTTTGATGGATCTTCTGATCACGGAGTTGAAAGTTTTGGTAAAAGAAATGAAAAAGAAAGACTTACTTTAATAACTTTTTTTAGTTCAATAAGTAGAACTGATGGAAAAGATTTAAAATTTCACTCTAGTGAATGTAAAAGATATTAAACAGCAAAGTTAGCTATAAGAACAACATCCCAAGACTGAGAACTTTCATTCCACTTATAACATTCTTGATTTGCTGTCATTTCTTCTGAGATCGCAGGCGGGTCTCCAATTGGAGATTTCCAAGTTGCAGTAGGTATGTCTTTTACCCAAGATGGAAAAGGTGATACACCCCAAAAAATTTCATTAACAGAATCCCACGTATAACCTATACCTGCATAGTTTCCTCTAAACGGTGTTCCACCCTGTTTATGTTGTCCACCAAACGTGTTGTATGAAGTTTGAACCCAAAGATGAGCTGGCCAATGATTATGTTTTTCTAAATGTTTTTGTCCTGCTTCTTCTGTAGAAGCGTCAGAATCATTAACATACAATACAGTTAACACTGTGTTATCTTCTGAAATTTTTGCAAAATGAGCCATAATATTACCTATTGAAATTTATACCTTAAAATAACAATTCCTGAGCCACCATTACCACCTGGTCCTCCGCCGCCGTCTGGAATTGTTGTAGATCCGCCGCCTCCGCCGCCAGTATTTGTTGAACCAGGAGTACCTGCTGGTGTTCCTTGAGAATTTGATCCTGCACCACCGCCACCTGAACCGCCAGCTGCAGGTCCTGGAGCGTTACCAAAAAATGTTCCTCCGCCTCCGCCTCCAGCATAAGTTGTCGCGCTATTATTAATACTTGTTGTTGCACCTGCACCACCTAGTCTTGGACCCGGATTTGCACTTCCGCCAGCGGCAGTTGCTCCGCCACCACCACCTGCCATATATGCAGGGGCTGTTGATGGTCCACCTGGTCCTCCGTCATTTCCTTGAGGTGGACTTACAGGGGGTGTGTTTCCTGAGCCAGCATCTCCGCCACCACTACTAGATCCGCCACCACTTCCGCCGTCTGCGCCGACTCCTTGGTTTCCGAAACCACCTCCAGCTGAAGTTATTGTGCTAAAAACTGAATTTGCTCCGTTTTCTTGTGGACCATATCCGCCTGGTCCTCCGCCAGATCCTCCGGCTCCTACTGTTATGGGAATATCTCCTACAGTAACTCCTAAACCTCCATCTGAACTTGCTATTGGACTTGCTGGCCAAGCTGCTGGGCTAGGAACAGATTCTCTAAAACCACCTGCGCCTGATCCGCCTGATCGTCCTCCGCCTGAGCCTCCGCCTCCTGCTACAACTAAATAATCTACAACATTTGATCCTGAAGCTCTTCCTTTGCTCTCAACGGTAAATGTTCCTGGTCCTGTGAAAGTATGAATTTTATAATCACCTACTGTTGTAATTGTTCCACCTGTTGCAGCGACAAATTCTGGCCCTGATTCTCCTCCAGAACCAAATCCTAAAACTTGGTAACCAAAAGATTTTCCTCTTGTGGATGTTTTTTTATTTATATTTTTACCTTCTACTGTAAGAGGCAAATTTAATTTATCTCTCATGCTTAACTCCTATTATGCGTCGTTAGCAGCGTCAGTAGTAAAGAATAATTTAATACCTAGAACTCTACATTCTCCAGTAAAAGTATCACTACCATCTGCTGCGTCTCTGTATAATTGAAAGTAAGATTGCTCACCTGCTGCAGGAGAACCTGCAACGGTCATAGCACTACTTTCAGATGAAATTTGTTGATCTTCAACTGTTCCGATTCCCGCATCTGTAACTTCTATCGCTGTTCCATATGCAACGTCGATAGTATCACCATCTGCACACGCTACACCTTGTAGACCAAAAATAGCATTTCCTGTATTAGTAGTAGAGGGAGACCAATAAACTTGATAAGTTAATGTTCCTTCATTCCATGATTTTGGCATGGCTATTGTAAATTGTGTATATTGTTTTGTACTAGCATCAAAATCAAATACTTTTAAATCTGGTCTTCCTGCTGTTGTTTCAACTTGTGCTCCATCTGCAGGATTAGTTGTTGGTCCGTACATAGCTGCCGCTGGAACCCATATAGTTTCTTTACCTGCAATTTTTACTGCAGCTGTTCCTGATTTAAGAACTCCTGTTCCTTTAGGGTTTAAATTTAAATCAACATTTGTTTCACCTGTTGAAGAAATAACTGGACCATTTCCAGTTGCAGCATTTGCTAATGTAATTTCATTAACAGCTGAACTTGTTGCCGTTAATAAAGCTAATTCATTTCCGTTAGTATCTAAAATAGAAGTTCCAATTTTAGGAGACGTTAATGTTTTGTTTGTTAAAGTTTGTGTCCCTGTAAGTGTTACATCACCAGCTGGTAAAGTATAAATGTCTGGATTAGTTCCATCGTTTGCAGTTGCGAATACAACAGCATCGCCTTTGTCAGTTCCTGCGAAAGTAAATGAATCACCAGAACCTGTAGCATATTTAAATTGTACTGTCGGAGTACCTGCTCCGTTAGTAGTTGAATTTCTTAAATAATAAAAAGTTTGAACATCATTTGGTATTGTTACAACTTGGTTTCCTGTAATAGAACCTGTAAACTCAATCATTCTATGAGATAGAACTGCACCAGTTGCTCCATCAGATACAGATAAAGCTGTAGTCTGTGCACCACCTGCTATTGATTGAGTAGTAAATCCTCCAGCTATTTGTTCAAAAATACTTAAATTTGTATTTGTTTTAGTTCCCCACGTTCCAGCGTTTTCGCCAGTAGCCTGAAGTTCTATTCCGAGTGGTGTATATGTTGATGCCATATTTTATAATCTCCTGTTATGCAACGTCACTATAACTTGTATTGGATCCTGTTGCAACACTTGTATACGAAGAATTTGAACCTGTGTCAACATCAGAATATGCTTGAATTCCAAAGCCTGAAGATGTTCCAAATAACGCTACATTAGACGTTGTTAATTGTCCATCTAATGTAAATGAAGCACTAATATTAAATGACAAAGATCCTACAGAAGTAGTTGCTGATACTCCTGTTAATCCCATTACATCTGCAGGGTTTAATGTGCCTGTAGAAGAAGTTATTGCTTGACCAGTTAAATCAACAAGAGGATTTGTTGAGATTTCAATACTACCTATATTTGAAGTAGAACTTACACCTGTTAATCCCATTACATCTGCCGGTGTAATTGCACCTACAGAAGAGGTTGAACTTAAACCAGTTAAGCCCATTACTTGATCTGAAGGATTTAATGAACCAACTGTTGAAGTTGAAGAGACTCCTGTTAAACCAAATGAAGCATCTATTTGTAAAGATAAAGATCCAACTGTTGATGTTGAACTTATTCCTGTTAAGCCCATTACATCTGCTACTTCTAAAACAAATTCTCCACCCCAAGAGTTACCACTCCAAGCTAAAGTACCCCAACTAAAATCTCCTCCAACATTTGATTGTAATTCTGGTGGAGCTGTAAGTGTAAAAGTTAATCCTGAGGATCCCCAATTTTCTTCACCCCATTCATCTTGTCCCCAACCTGTATTTATTTCTGCTGAAACTGTTACTGAACCTATAGATGAAGTAGAAGAAACTCCTGTAAGAGATATAACAGCATTATTAAGTTGTCCCCATTCACTATCATTCCATGCTTGTGCACCCCAACCTAATGTAAATTCGTCAGTTGTTCCCCAACGATTAGTACTCCAAGTTGTGCCTGATTCATTCCAAGAATTGGCCATAAGGATTTACCTCCTTATGCTATCCTGATGATTGCGTTTGATGCGTCAGCTGTTGGAAATTGAATTGTAAAAGTTCCACTTGTTACAGTTTTATCTGAACCGAATGCAATTGCACAAACTGCTCTATCACCGTTTGTATCATTATAAATTAAACAACCGTTTGCTGTAAATGAAGCCGAAGTATAACTAACATCTGCAAAATCACAACAAGCTGTGTCTGTTGATAAAGCTGGAGTTACGCTTGTAAGTGTTGCACCACCCGCAGAATATGCAGATCCAGACGTGTTAGAAATTTCGTTTGTTGCACTATAAGCTGTTGTAGACTTATTTAAAGTTGCTGAACTTGTGTACAAAGCTAATTTAAATGTGTTTCCAGATGACGCTGTAAAATTGTGTAAAGCTTGTAAAACTTCTGCTTTAAAACTATTACATATTGCCGATGTTATTGCCATAATTTAATCTCCTATTAAGGTGACGTTGAAGGTATAGTTATTCTAACTGTGCCATCCGTATAATCATCTCGTTTACGTCTGCCAAGTTGTTCAATACCAAACTTGTCTAGTTCTTGTTTATACTTATTTTCGTATAGTGTCAACATATCTAGAGGGCCTTTTAAATACCCATATGCTTCACATAAACATGCATATAATAAACCATTTCCAAAGTATTGGCTTATGTAAGTCGTAGTATTTGACCCCGATAAACCGTCAGGGATGGCTTCATAGTGTATTTTAAACTTAAATGTAGTACTAGGTGCCGGGGCTAGAAACAATCGTCCTGAAGTCGTATCTGAGACGCCTGTAGCACCACCAAACATAGCATAGTATTTTGGTGTTCCTGTTGATGTTTCAGAAGGAATATATTCTTGTAAATAAGTTTCATCTTTTTTTTCTAACCAAGTATTTGCTCCTGTTGCAGCTGATGTTGAAGTGTATACTTGCACACCTTTGACAAATAAAGTTTTAGCGGGAACATTAATTGTTGTTTGTCCTGTAACTAAATTACCAATAGATTGTTTTTTATATGCATCAAGAGGCACATCTCTTAATATTCTCATTTCAGCATTATCAATAAACTGATCAGTAATAGTAGATGTTAATACATTAGCATCTACTTCTGTGTAGTTTTGAATTGCTGTTGTTAATGTTGCGTATGTAAAT
>Ga0075469_10000731_pt1 | contig 14774 bp, 13 predicted proteins | sample DEB08_DNA_13_FD_77577 | JGI IMG/M metagenome (GOLD analysis project Ga0075469, IMG submission 77577) | Aqueous microbial communities from the Delaware River and Bay under freshwater to marine salinity gradient to study organic matter... | ecosystem: Environmental > Aquatic > Marine > Coastal ...
ACGGGCAATTAATTGATTCTAAAAAAGTAGTCGTTTTTAACTAACTGCTTTCAAATTATTGATACAGAGGTGAAGGTAGGTTTGTAATTATCATACCCTCACCTCTGGTTTTAAAAAAAAACAAAAACAGTAGTTATGAAAATATTGATTTTGCTAATAACCTTTACTATTCAGGTGCAATTTCTTTCTAGTCAAACATATTTTGGCATCGGAATTGGTTATGACTTTGCGATAATTAAAAGAGGTGAAGATGTTTCTGAGGAGTATGGAGATTTGTTTATTGTAAATAATAAAAATATTATCGGAGGAGGAGGAATTAATTTTATAATTGAACAACACCTATCTAAAAATAGTTTTCTTGCAATATCAGGAAGTGTATTTACACGAAGGGATGCTCCAGCCAACTGGCTTGGAGTATTTGTTCCTCCTAAATCACTAGGGCTTTCTATGTGGCAAGTAGATATAATGTATAAGTTTGAGTTCTTAAAAAAAATTTATGGTGGGATAGGCCCGAGTATTAAATTTAATTCCGTTAAAATTAATTTTGCAACTATTACTGGAGATGTTTCTTATATTTTTCCGAACAATACTTCATATAATGTTCATTTTTTACTTGGTTACAACTATAAACATTTTCTATGGGAATTGAACTTTCAAAAAGGCTTGATATTTAGGGAGGATTATAGTTATTTTATCAAACCAATAGATGGAATAGGTATTTCTATGACATATTTATTTAAAATGCCAAATAAGAAAAAAGGAAGGAAACTCAATGCTAGATTTTGAGTATTTGTGACAAAGATTAAATTCCGCTAACACAGCAGCTACGTCCATGCCTCCTAAACGTCGGCACGGCGTAGCTGCGAGACGTTAGCGGAAAGCTTTAAAAACTCCAAATATATAGTCCCATATCTTAACGATATTTTTTAAGTATATGATATTTAGAAATATTAAAAAGATGATTATAATGATCAAAATATAATTATTTAGGAAAATATAATTATCTTAAGGGTAACAAAAAATTCTCTCTCAAATTCAAATTTATTTACTATGATTACAAGATTGTTTTCTCTGACTTTATTATTCTTTATTCCTTTTTATTCATTTGCCCAAAATCTCCCCGCTGACTTTCCTTCTGGAACGATAATATTCGAGGGGGAAGTACTAGAAAAAGAAAGTGTTCGATCTACCGAATTTATGGAGATTCCCTCTATTTACACTATAAACTGGTTTTCACTGGATGTGGTTTATGATGGGCAGATCGAAGAAACTGTAAAAATCCCCATACTTACTATTGGTGGTACATTAGATGGTGAGTTTGTCATACCGACGCACTCCATTTCTTTTGAAGACCATTATAAGTATATCACGGCTGTAGAGCCATGTATTGATTGTGTTGAAGGCTTAACAGTTTATATGCCTGTTAGCTTCGTTGCTGAGTTTCAAAAAGAGGAATTCTTACAGCAAAGGAATTTACTAACAAAGCGAACAAGAGCAGGACGTAAAAAAGAATGTGAATTTGAAAAACCTTCTATACTCTATTTAAGCTTTGGTAATATTGACTTATCTATAAATGGACTCAATATTGAGGGAGTTATAGAGGTTAGATCGAGAACAAATGAGGCTGAAAAGATGCTTGTTAATTTAGAAACAACCGTCGAGTATGATACTAATATTTTCGGTGAAAATGTTGTTCAAAATCAAGTTATCCAACCAACTTTTGCTTCTTCTCAGATTCCTTTTTCTCAAGCTGTAGCACAATCTTATGGTTTTCAATCTGATAATTTACTAGAAAACCGTGCGAAATTTTCTCTGACAAGAAATACACTCTCTAATCAGGAAAACTTCATCGTTATTAACACGATACTTCAACCAACAATGGTATTGGAGTTTAGCTTACCAATTAGTGCTTTAAGTAATTTACCAAATGCACTCGACAACCTTATAGCAATTAAAGCAGCTGAGGCTTCCTTTTTTTGCGACGGTAGAGAAACACTTTTTGAAGAGATTATTATTGAAGATCACCCCATTGGAGTTTCCTTTAATGGAGGGGGTAATGACGAAGAAATTACTTATAGCTTTGGTAACATTGTTTATAATGAACCAGACAATACGTATACTTTTCAAGTATTGGCGTCAAGTAGCAATCCTACGAGGCTCCGTAGTGGTAGTATCAGTATAAACTATAATCCAGAAGCTTTTACACCTTTTCAGACACCAACGTCACCGACATTTCCTGCTTTTCTCCCTATTCCTCAAATAAATAATACTGGAGAATCTTCTTTTGAAATCTCTTTTACGGATAACGATACAGACATAAACGAGTTTCAAGAAATCTCTGAAAACACATTTTTATTTTCAGTTACTCTTGCTGTTAGTGATTGTACACAAAGTGCAGACTTGTCCTTTAATATAGCGGAAATGGACGGGCTAAGTACTTATGTTGAAGCAGACAATATAGGTTTGCCTATTGTGTATCAAAATGTATTTGGGTTTGATGTAGAAACAAGGGTTCTTTGTTGTTCAGTAGTTCCTGAAATAACAGGTTTTGACCCTGCTGTTTTTAATGCAGGTGATGCTCAAATATTCACTATTAAAGGAGTTGGCTTTGGAGAATATTTAAGAGGAGTCAATCCTAGTGAAGCCGGAAGTGGAAGCTCTGTTCTTTTCCATAACGGAGGTTTTTTAACTGTAAGTACTAGACCAGAGTTCATAGCTGCTGCCGAACATGATTTCATAATTGATGATGTCATAAAATGGACAGATACAGAAATACAGGTACGGGTTTCATCTAAAGATTTCGCTGATAGTCCCAACAATAGCCCAGGGAGCGGCATCTTTAAAGTGAGGAATCAATGTAACGAGACAACTCCTTCCATCGGAGAAATAAGAATACCTTACTCTTTAAACAATAAGAGAATAGAAAGTGATGGCCGAGCTTATCGTGTTGGGCTAAGAAACAGCTCTCCTGAATCAACTTCAAATGGTTATGTTTTTGAGTTTGATCCTTCTATTGTTAGTTCTACATCTACAATTGATATTCAGAGTTTATTTGGTGAGGCACTAGAAAGGTGGTGTGAAAGAACCGAGGTTAACTTCAAAAAGAATGCCACTATCAATGATACACCGATTCCTAATGCTCCAACTAATGACGGTAAAAATACTGTCTCAATGTCTAATATTACTGGAAATACTGGTGGGTTTACTAGTATAGGACTTCTGAGTGGACAATTTCAATGTGGCATTAACACCAACTCTCTAAATGCAGGTTTTATAGTTACAGAAATAGACATTGTTCTTGATGATGGATTATTTACCAATCAACCAGCAGGTATAAGAGAGGTAATTATGCATGAATTGGGACATGCTCAAATGTTAAATCATGCTTGGTGTGAGGGAGAAGAAGGTGATTGTCTTATGTTTCCTAAAGGAAGCAATACAAATGGCGGTGTTACTGATCCTGATGCTGATGGGGCTAATAGAGTCAATAACGTAAGTGATGCTATCATTAACCAATCAGGTACTTGTTTACTAGGTGGACAGGGAGACCCTATTTCTGGTATTTCACCAATTATTGATGTGAACTGTGGTGATACAAATGGTACAGCCGAAGTTGATTTATCAACTATTAAATTATACCCAAACCCAACAGGTAGAATTGTAAGAATAGAGGAAGTTTCAGAATTTTCGGAATATGCACTGAGTAATAGCTACAGTCATATTATTCAAAGGGGAGGTATAACGGGTGATTTTTTATCACTTGACTTAAAAGAGATTCCTTCAGGGGCTTATATTTTAATGCTCTCCAATGATTCTCAGTTTGGGTATATAAAAATTATAAAAATATGATTAGCCGACCAATCATTAGGATTTTATCACTAATAGTTCTTGCCACCTTACTACTTTTTCAATGTGACAAAAAAGTGGTTATACTTACGACAGAAGTAGATCATGTTGATCCCCCTGTTGATGAGCCAATATCCTATGACGTACGGACGGATAGAGATGACATTCCTCCTCCCCCTACAATACCTTGGTGGACGATTCAAACAGATGAGTTAACGGTATGTCAACAACCTATATGGGCTTATCTTAATAAGATTTACCCTATTGAAGATACTGCTAACCCTGAATATCAAATTTACACACTGGATAGACAATCTCCTGACCTTGGGTCAAATAATCACCTTTTAAACACTTTTGCTAGTTTCTTTACTCTCGACTTTCCTCAAGGTTATCTCCATAACTCTGAGTATAATTGCTCAAGAGAGTTAGATGCAAATTTCTTTGAAGGTGCTGTTGGAGAACCTACATGTGTTGCTAATAATTATCAGGATAGTGTTATAACTTACCTCTACTATATAAAAATGCGTTTTCGATATGGGCCTTGCCCCATTACGTACAGAGAAGGTGAAGTTGTTGGCTCTTATTGTGATGCCATACAAACACAATTTTGTTCTACGCTTAGAGTAATGTTTTCGATGCAGACAGGGGAGCTAGAGTATATAGATTTTAATCGTTAATTGACTTACCTTCATACACTCTATACATGAGTTCATCCCGAATCTTTTATTATTAGAAGGTTCGGGATATTTTGTAGTTTTCTGTAGGGTGCAAAATAGAATGTAAAAATGGGTGCTATTTCATAGTATTATGTTCACTAGCCAAATATGAATATCACCGATAGCTTAAATTTTAATAGAAATAGATGACGGGCACTTTGCCAAAAAAAGGAGGGGCTATTGTACCGAAAAGGAATGAATGAAAATGAATAAATGAAATACGCCTTCCGCTAACAATGCATAGCTGACAATGCTCCTTCGTCGCACAGCAGCTATGCGGAACGTTGGCAGCAACCATAAAGCCAAAAGTGATTGACCACAAGTTCAGAAAAACAGCCACAAAAAACCCGGGATTGGTGGACAAAATCAAGCTAGACACCATGGGTTAAAAGGCGGACTTGCTGGACATGGACTGGACGCAGAATGTAGGCTGCCGGAGTTTTTTCATCATTTAAATCTATTTGAAATGAGTACGAAAAAAAATTGGTTCTACGCATCCATGTTCGCGGCGCTGGTAGCGTTCCAAGGACTCTCCTGCGAAAAAGACGATTACGATTCCGAGCAGCCACCAACGGAAGATTCGGTGGCATCGGCTAACTCGTCCGGCCTTGCCAAGAAAGGGGAAGGGGACAAGGTCACATACACGATTTTAGGGGAAAAGCGGAAGAATCCGTTCTCACTGGCAAGCGTGAATGAAGCAAAACAGAACCTGTATGGGCATTCTGGCGGAGCATTGGCCGCCACGCACACCTACGTAAAGTTTATGCCCGGCAACCAAAATGATTTGGCGGAGCTTACCGAATGGGAAATTTTGACGTCGGTGCCGTTGTTCGACTATCCGCTGGAGTACGAGGTCGTCACGATGGGGGAATCCTACATAGATCCTGCCGTGTCCGACTCCCTATTAACGTACCAGTATGCGAGTGTGCCACTGGGTATGGAGATGCCCGACGTACCCAGTGTCGCCTTGGACGACCTTTACCTCGACGATGCGGACCCGCTGCTGCTGGCCGAATCGTTCAAGCTGCGGGGGTACGCAGATAGGGTTGCCACCGACGTGGTCGGGGTGCAGGGCATACGGATGGAGGAGTTGGGCGTTGCACCGCAGGCGTTGATACCGGAGCCGAACTGTCCTCCGGGATGTGTGGCGGTGCTGACCATCAACACATCGACAACGCCTTCGACTTGGACTTGGACGTGCGACTGTACCCCGCCACCGCCACCTGCCATCAATGACTGCGGCTGTCCCATACCCTCTAATTTTCGGAATCCGGCGGGGTGTGTGCAGGTGGAAAATGACTTGGGGGTTATGATTCCCGTCCAAAATGTACAGGTCAAAGTGAAGGATGCTTGGTTCCGCGGTGACAGGAGGGGAAAATGTGCCATGGGAGGACAACTTCGTCCCGGTCGGGCTGATGTTTGACCTTGGCGACGTCAGTCCGTTTGAAGTGGTTACCGATCCAAACAATCCCGCCATATCTGGGCTTGACAACATATCAGGCTTCACCCCTGCCATGATCTTCAGTTCACTCCATCCCAATGTGGAAAATATCAGGCAGTTCAGGGATAGGCTCCGTACGCTTCACCTCGGCAGTACGCCAAATACGGCTGGTGCGTACAACGCCTTTGTGGATATTTACGACGTTTTCAATTAACAATTACGCAGTGGAGGGGTCGTTCTAACCCCTCCACCTACAAATCTAGAAATTATGAAATCCATAATCATGTTAGCTGCTTTCGCTACCCTGTTGGGGGTAGGCTGTATCGACAGGGACGCAGAGGAATTCCGAAAAAGCTGCCCTTATGAGTTGGCTTACAGCGGACACTACCTGCGCGTACCGATAACCATAACGCCGCACAAGATCGAGTATAGAATCGGGGATACGATAAAAATATCCACTGTATTTACTGATTCCATCAACGACTTGGGGACTGGGCAAGTGTTCAAAATAGAGAACTTTCCTTTTCAGCCGTTCTCACTATTGTACAGATTTCATAATGGTTTGGAGTGGGATGCGGGGTTTAGAGTGAATAGTGTGAGGGTAGACTCCATCTACCAGCCTAAGTATAACGCATCTTCGAACTATGCTGACCAAATTAGGGGACGAACCCTATATGAAGGAGGAATGTACAGATTTGAAATTGAAGTTGTATTGAATGAAGCTGGCAGGTACATTCTACTTCTTACTGATGTTTATCAAGAATTTAACGCCAGCGGCGCACCAGAACTCAACGCTGAAGCAGACGCCATCACCTTCGAGGGCAAATGCCCGACACTGCGGTATTACATCTGCAGCATGATAGAGGGGGAAGACAATTTGGAGTTGTTTGAGAATGAAATGGTACACTTGGATAAGGTAGTTTATGGGGATAAGTTGGGTAGTATTCATGACAGGAATAGTACGGGCATATATGGTGTAGGGTCAATTGGAATTGAATGGTCAGGGATGTTTGCTTTTGAAGTAACGGAATGAACGCACACGCTGCCAACTCCGCATACCCGACCACCCGCCCTACACGGGCGGAGCGTCGGGTATGCCCACGTTGGCAAACATTAAAAAGACAATAAATGAAAACAACAATTACGATTTTGATAACATGTTTTTTGGCTTTCTCTGGATCCAGCCAAACAATTAGTTTTGAACGTGATACAATCCAAGTATTGCAAAATTCAGATGCAGGAACTGTAGCCTCAGCAGATATAGACTTGGATGGAGATATAGACATACTAATCACTGGGACACCTCCTGTAACCACGACTCTGTATAAGAACGATGGTTTTGGAAATTTTACTGCTATTTCTCAACCGGCAATAATAAATGTTTATTCTGGAGCGGCTGAATTTGCTGATGTTGATAATGACGGAGACCAAGATTTATTGATAACCGGCAATACTAGTCAAACAGTCACAACAGCCAACTTATACCTCAATGATGGTATGGGAAATTTTACTCTTGCTTCGGGTACTCCTTTTGAAGTTTCTACAACGGGTGACATTGATTTTGGAGACATAGATGGTGATAATGACTTGGACTTGATTATGTCGGGGAGAAATAGTCTTGAGGAATTGTTTGTAAAACTTTATACTAATAATGGCTCTGGTTCATTTAGTCTTAGCAACGGATCATCTTTTGTCCCTGTCTGGTTTAGCTCAACCGAGTTTATTGACATCGATAATGACAACGATTTGGATCTACTCATATGTGGAGAAGATACTACCAACACATCTAACACAATTTTGTATCTCAACAATGGCTCTGGCGTCTTTTCTGCCGCATCAGGAACTCCATTTACAGGGGCTCATTTTGGAGATATTGCTTTCGGTGATACTGATAATGATGGAGACCAAGACATTCTGATTACAGGATCCAATGCAAGCGGACAGAATATTGCAGAGTTCTATGTAAACAATGGCTCATCATTCAGCCTGGTTACAAATACACCCTTTCCAGGAGTATCATTGCATTCTTCATCATTCGCTGATTTTAATAATGACGGACAACTTGATCTTTTACATATCGGAAGTTCTGCTACTGGCTTAATCGGGCATATTTATGAGAACACTGGTTCTAATAGTTTCATTTTAGTCGACTCTACTACAATTTCTGGCAGCTATAACGGCTCTAGTGTGGTTTCAGATCTTAATGGAGATAACAAATTGGATATAGTAACAACAGGTACTTCTTTCACATTACCAAATCGCGCACCAAAAATTTATTTTAACCAAACCTCTGTTTTGTCAACAAATGAAAGTATTGATGAGAAATTCTTCTTAAATGTTTTTCCAAATCCTACAAACGGATTGATAAACATAGAGACGAATTTCAATTCATTTTCAGATGTAAAAATATATGACTTGATGGGACGTATAATCTTTCAAAGTAGATATAGGGAGTCGAGCTTCAGTATTCATTTAAATATCCCTTCATGCGTCTATTTATTACATATTTCAAATGACAAATTTACCTACAACAGAAAACTAATTGTTGAATGATAAAAAACGTTTGCTAACAATGGGTATAAAACATAGGGCGGACAGTGGTTTCCGCTAGTTTTCGGCACTTGGCAAGCTTCATTTCGGGCGGACAGTTAAGAGCTTCGAAATGCCCTACGTTTCATACCCGAGCCGTTCTGCGCAACGAGGTATTCTCAATACAAATGCAGTGTGAATAAGAGTTGTATATTTACCACAGAAAAATTAAAATATGAATACGCTTAAAATATTTAGCATACTAGCACTTCTATTTCCAGCCCTATTGTTTAGTCAGTCTAGAAATGAAATCAGCTTACCTAAGTTTAACTTAGATAAGTATTATGTAATGAATAAAGCTGATGGTTGGGCATTAAATAGCAGTTCAAAAGAATGGGTGAAGAATGAGAACCAGGTTTCTGATCAAGAAGCCTCCTTCCGATTGACCCATAATGCTATGAACTTTGATTCAATGTTAGTAAATGAAATTACTATTGATGATGACACTCTTACTGTTTTATTCATATTTAAAACAGGGGGAAAGTACAGATATCCAAGGATTAGAAAGGAATGGTATGAGCAAAGGATCCTTAAGTATATTGTATTTGATTCGGATGGAGTTCAAGCTATCGAAGAAATCATTCGTCAGCCTATGCCTACCACCAGATTTGTGCAAGCTCATACACCATAGGCGCATATCTTGGACCACATGGTGGCGGTAATTTGGATCAATTTGATTAACCCTCATTTCACCCACACCAGCTTTCCATCAACCAATTTCTCAATAAAACCCTCGTCCATCAGGAAGGAAATACTGAGCAGCAGGTGCTCCTCGTGTTCAGAGCTGAAGCTGCCCACAATGGCGTCCAGTGCCAGCGGTTGGCTGCGCAGCAATTGCGCAATTTTGTGGGTGTACTGATCGTGGCCCGAGGCGGTAAGTTCTTTCTTGTTTTGCGCCAGGCAGACGTCGCAAATCCCACAAACTTCACTTTTTTGCTCTCCGAAGTACCGCACCAATTGCTGGCTGCGGCAGACGTTGGATTCTACGTACCGGATGGCCGCCTGGATGCGGGCGAGGTGCCGTTCTTTGCGGAACTTGTAGGTGGGTAGGTCAATACTTAGTTGCTCCGCAGCGACCCGATCGCGCAGGAATTGCAGCTGGGGTTGATCTTTGGCAGGGGTGTAGCGAATAATTCCTCCTTCGTGCATGGTTTGCAGGCCCTGGCGCAGTTCCTTTGGCGATATTTTGAGGAATTTAGCGAGCTGGGTCTCCTTGAGCCGGACGGGGTGGTTAAAGGCGCCCTGGTAGGAACGCAGGATTATTTTGAGGATGCGATCCAATTTTGAATGTTTCAACTGGTAATCGTACAATTGATCCTTGTCGACAATCACCTTGAAGCTGGGGGGAATGTAAACGGCCTCGCTTACGGCCAACCAGCCGCTTTGCTCCAGCACTTTCAGGCAGTGGTAGACCAGGGTAGCCGGTAGTTCGTAAATTTGGGCAAATTCGGGCAAATCAAAATCGTAGCTACGCCCTTCTCCCGCACCCGTTGCCAGTTGCAGGTAACTACCCAGCGCCCGGTAGACCCGCCGAATATCATCCAGCTTGGGGAACGACTGTTCGTAGTAGCGCAAGAGTCTTTCTTTGTCGCCTGCCGCGTAGAGCAAGACGGCGTACGCCTTCTCCCCGTCGCGCCCGGCACGCCCAGCTTCCTGGAAATAGGCCTCCAGGCTGTCGGGTAGATCCAGGTGGACGACCGAACGGACATCTGCCTTATCGATACCCATTCCGAAGGCGTTGGTAGCCACCATCACGCGAATTTGGCCACCAATCCAGGCTTCCTGGCGGCCAGAGCGCTCTTCCATGTCGAGGCCGGCGTGGTAAAAGCTGGCGGGAATTTTGCGGCGAACCAGCTCGATGGCAATGTCTTTGCACAGGCGGCGGCTGCGGACATAGACCACCGCACTCCCCGGAACTTTTTGCAAAATACCAGCCAATTGCGCGATTTTTCCCTCGGCGGCCCTGACCACGTACGCCAGATTGGACCGGGTGAAGCTCTTTTGCCAAACCTGGCTACCGGGCCGAAAAAGTAGTTTCTCCTGAATGTCCACGACCACCTCGGGCGTAGCCGTGGCGGTAAGCGCCATAATGGGTACGTCGGGCAAGTAGGGACGAATCTCCGCAATTTCCAGGTAAGGGGGGCGAAAATCATAGCCCCACTGGCTAACGCAATGGGCTTCGTCTACGGCAATCAAGCTGACGGGCATCTTGACCAACCGTTCCCGGATAATATCGGTTTTGAGTCGCTCGGGAGACAGGTAGAGGAATTTCAGGTGCCCATACACGGCATTGTCTACGATGCGGTCAATATCGGCATAGGACAGCCCCGAATAAACGGCATCGGCCCTGATGCCGCGCGCCTGCAGTTGCTGTACCTGGTCCTTCATCAGCGCAATTAACGGTGACACCACCAAACATACCCCTTCGCGGGCCAGGGCTGGCACCTGGAAGCAAAGTGATTTTCCGCCACCGGTGGGCAACAAGGCCAGGGTATCCCGGCCAGCCAATGCCGACTGGATGATCTCCTTCTGGAGCGGCCGAAAGGTATCGAAACCCCAGTATTTTTTCAGTATGTCGTGGAGGTTGGCCAAAATCGTCGGTACTTTTTGAAAACAGCTGTTAAAACTGATAACCTAACGCAAAGATAACAGGAACCGCCACGGTTGTGTGCCAGGGGGCGCGGGAACCGACCTGCCAGGCCAATCCACCATTGGTGGAGAAGGTGGCATCCAGAGGGATGTCCGAATAGTTGCGGTTGTTTAAGCGCAAACCCAGACCGATACCCGTATCCAGTTGCCAGGATTTGCCCAGTCGCCAGGATATTCCTTTGAGGTAGGAAAAACTCCAACTGTGTTGGGTGAGTTGGTAATCAATGCGTTGGATAAAGGCGCCACCGTCCCGAGAAAAATCACCCGCTATTTGGGCGGCAAAGTAGCGGTAGTCAAACGACCATTCGTGAAAAACCCGGCGTCGGATAAGGCCTGGGTTGTCGTGGTAGGTACGGCGGGTAGTGCGTAGGCGAAACCCAAGCAGGCTGAGCAACTGGGGTTGTTCGGGGTAGTTGAAATCCAGGATTACCCCGGCCTCGTGGCGCAGGTATACATTGCCGTGAAGCCGGTGCTCGTACCCAATGTGGGGGCCCGGATAAACCGGATCAAACAGGTGACCCAGCGAGAGGCGAATGATCCGGTCTGGACCTTGACGCGCCGCTGGTTGGACCGCTGTTTGGGTGCTGCCTATTCCAGGAATTACCGTGCAACAGATCAGCAGTAGGCGCAACAGGTTATTCATGCAATTCGTTTTTTCGCTGGCACACATCGCGTCCATGGTCCATGCGGTTAATCTCTGAAAAACAAACCATCCATGGTATTAACGCGTCCGGTGGGCAGATCCACGCCTTCGATGTGAAAGCTATAAGGCTGGAATCCGTGCTGCCGGACAAAGTCAAGCGTTTGGTAGAAATCGAGCTGCGCCTGCTGGTATATTTTGTACACCGGAATTTCTATTTTTAGCCCTTTGGCCTGTGCCAGCACGGCCTTGGCGCCCGCCAGCACCTGCTGCTCATAACCCTGGGTGTCGATCTTGAGCAGGATGGTGGCCTGTTGCCAATCGGGGACGTATTCGCCGATGATGGTGTCCAGCTGGTGGATGGGCAAAAGTGTTTTCTCGACAATACTGGATTTGGCGTTGTGTGCCGCAAAGCTGTCTTCGATGGGCAGCACGGAGCTGAATTGGGTGTCGTCGGTGATGTGGAACTCAATTTCACCGTCTTTCTCACCGATGGCCATGCGGTCGGCCACAATCCAATTGGGATAGGCCCGGGCGCGTTCGGTGAGTTCGCGGTGCGCACTGGGTACGGGTTCAAAAGACAGGACCTTGCCCTGGTAGCCAAAATCGTAGAGGGATTCCGCAAACTGACCGGTATTGGCACCTACGTCAATGACCAGGTTGATGCCGTGGCCCTGGGCCAGCATGCTGGTGCGCAGGGGCTCGCTGGCGGAAGCGGTAAATCGTTTGAGCTTTAGGTGGAAGCCGGTAAGTTGGCCCAGGCGGCGCTTGGTGCGGTCCAGTAACTTGGACTGGAGAATACTTTGCAACAGGTTCATCGCAGGTTAGTCTTGGTTGGGGTGGAGAATGGTATTCAGGTTGGCCCTGATTTCGTTGACGGGATAGCTCTTGTCCGAAATGGCATAAGTCTTTCCGTCCTTTGTTTCGATGACGAGAAAAAAGGTCGTGACTTCCCGGCCAGCTTGCCCCAATAAGCCAGTTGTTTCCTCTTTTTTTAGCGAAAACTTTCGAACATTGGCGTAGGGAATAGTCGTAGTGCCGTAGGTAAGATGATCTGCGTAGATGTCAATTCTTCCTTGTTTGTACCAGCTCCAGCCACTGAAAAAAGCGCTGGATGCCGCGAGTAGCCCGACAAAAAACAAGAGCATCGCTACGAGTGCATTGCTGGTATGGGCACGGCCTTTAGCAGGTTTCTTCAGGATCCAGAAACTCAGCCCAAAAGTGGCGCTGGCAATGACCAGGCCGAGCCAGAGGTAGAGGCGGTCATCTGAAGTTGACAGGTAACTGTAGAGTATGTCATTCATCGTTGAATAATTTTTCCCAAGGTCGGGATAAAATACTAAAAATGCCACTCGAATCACTCGTTAACCAGGTGCGGGGGTGCTGATCCGAGTGCAGAATAAACGGATGTTGCAGGGTGGTATCGCGGTAGCAATGTAGCAAAACTGAATCGGAACCAGCAAAGAGGGTCAATTGCCAAATACGGAGCGAATTCAGTGCCAACTCATCAATGTCATCGGCGAATTGGGTGCTACTTATTTTTTGCAAAGCACTGGTGTAAGCAAACCACACCAGGCTGTCGAGTAGCAGGGAATCATTGAGCAACCATTGGTTATTCCGGTTGCTGGCCGTAAAAACCTGCTCCCCATACTGCATGACCAGGCGGGTTACGGGTTGTTCCAGCCGGACGAGGTCCTGGTTTCGAAAACTGTTGCGGTCGCCGGCCAAAATCCCCGTTGCCAATCCATTGAAAGCATAGACCTCTGTTTGTTGTCCAAGCCGGGCAAAAGCCGCTACTTTTTGACGGTCAGGTTGGAAAGTGTATTGCCCGATGCGTAAGCAATTGTTTTTTTTTTCATCAAAATAGAGACAAATTTCCAAAACCTCGGAGGGTCCAACGCCGTATTTTTTCCAATCTTCCGGACGTTGGGTAACAATCTCTTCCGTGCGAATATTGCGCAAGCGAAGCAGTAAGTCTTCCACTAGGTCGGTATTGGCTGGTTCGTTGATGTTGTTGCTGCTCAACAACCAGCGTTGGCCGTAACGCAGGAGGGTAAAAGGCTGCTGGTCCGCTTTTGCCAGGGATATCCGGGTCACCTCTTGCGGGAGAAAATTCAGGAGGGTGGCCTTGAATTCGGAACTGCGTTGGTTGTTCCAATATTGGGCAATTCCATATAAAAGTACGGCCAGTCCAAAGAGAAGAATGAGTCTTTTATTGCGCATCTGGCTTTAGGCTTGTTGGGCTAAAAATGCTTGTAGTTTGGCCACGGCCCGTCCCCGGTGGCTGATGGCATTTTTGGCAGTAGGCGGCATTTCTGCAAACGTGACCTGGTAGCCTGCTGGCACGAAAACAGGATCGTAACCAAAACCAGCCGCGCCGCTTTGGTGCTCGCTGATGGTTCCGTTGACGATACCTTCGAAGAGGTGTTCTTCGTCGGCGATTAATAGTGCGATAACCGTACGGAAGCGAGCCTGGCGGTTGTTGTTGCCGGCAAGTTCTGCCAGCAGTTTGGCCATATTGTCTTCCGGGTTGCGCTGTTCGCCGGCGTACCGTGCGGTGATTACGCCGGGGGCTCCATTCAGGGCAGCTACTTCGAGTCCGGTATCTTCCGAAAAGCAATCGTAGCCGAAATGGTCGCGTACATAACGGGCTTTTTGGAGGGCGTTGCCTTCCAACGTCGAGCTGGTTTCCGGGAGTTCTTCGAAACAACCAATATCCGTGAGGCTTAGGAAATGGTAACTGGCCCCTAACAGCTGCTGAACTTCGCTGATCTTGTGGGCATTATTGGTAGCAAAAACGATGGTCTTCATGCGCTTAGTAGTTTGACGGAAATAACGGATCCCATTTTTTGCAACGATTCGCGAATATTTTCACGCAAGCTCCTTTTAGTCA
>Ga0075469_10000745_pt1 | contig 14639 bp, 14 predicted proteins | sample DEB08_DNA_13_FD_77577 | JGI IMG/M metagenome (GOLD analysis project Ga0075469, IMG submission 77577) | Aqueous microbial communities from the Delaware River and Bay under freshwater to marine salinity gradient to study organic matter... | ecosystem: Environmental > Aquatic > Marine > Coastal ...
TTACTAACACCAGCACCTCCAAATACAATTCTAAACTCTGTTCTTCTGTTTGCTTGATGGTTAACTGCTAATGGATTGAACATGTACATAGAATATTGAGCATCCTGCTGAGATATTCCATTCGTATTGATACTAACAACCAACAAAGTTGTTAAAGCAATACCAAAGGTTGATATAATATTATTTTTCATAATGATTCTTCTATCTTTTTTGCAAATATAATAAGTTGAGTAACGTTATTCCTTATACATGCAATCATATTTTGTTTTAAGTGCATTTTTCATTCATTAAGATGTTTAAGAGTTAAAAGTATTATATCAATATTTTGTTAACGCGAGTGATTTGTAGTAATTTCAGACGTTTGTAATAGAAAAATTAATACAAAATAAATGATTGAAATAGAAGGTAAACTTATTTCACAAGAAATATTCTCAAAACAATTTGTTTGTGACTTATCTGCCTGCAAAGGAGCTTGTTGTATTGAAGGTGATGCAGGAGCACCACTTGAACCTGGTGAGAAAGAAACTATCGAATCTAATCTTGAATTTATTATTCCTCATATGAGAGAAGAAGGAATTACACAAATAAAAAAAAATGGTGTTTCCTACATCGATATTGATGGGGAACCAGTGACAACCCTAGTGAATGAAAAAGAATGTGCATTTGTGTTTTTTGATGATAACAACACAGCTAAATGTTCTATAGAAAAGGCTTATAGAGAAGGGAAAATTGATTTTATGAAACCAATTTCTTGCCATTTATATCCAATCCGGATTAAGAAACTTAAATTTTATGATGCTCTTGATTACAATGAATGGCATATTTGTGAACCAGCTTGTAAATGTGGAGATGAGTTAAATGTTCCTGTATTTAGATTTTTAAAAGAACCTCTAATAAGAAAATATGGTGAAGCATTTTTTAAAAAACTAGAAATAATTGATAAAGAATTATCAAAATAGACGGTAGTATTCAACTTTGCTTATTGACATTATCGATACATCTTTGTAATAATGATATAGCACTTCTTGGTAGTTGTGTGTTTTAGCCATAACAATACCTCCCTCTTGGCATAACCCTACTCCATGACCATATCCTTTGCCAATAAATACAACTTTATCGCCAACAATATGAACTGAAAAGAATGTAGATTTTAATCTGAAATTTTTTCTGATTTTTGTTAACCTCACTTTTGCTGATCCAACAGAATAAAACTCTTTCCTTTGGGTTTGATTAAAATCAAGATTGATAGAAGAAAGATATGAACTCGTCTTTTTAGTTTCTTGACTTAAGAATCTAATCCAACTAGACTTAGAGATTGTTTTTTTCCAATTTGCTTGACTTGAATGTGTACAAAATGTATCACTAATGCTCTCCATACATGCTAACCTTTTACTCCAAACCATATCTGTGGTAACAGTTTGTCCACCACAATTTGAATGAAAAAGTGTGTTTATGAAATTCATACTAGAATCCACCAAAACTTCTTCAGATGTAGCTATTACTGCTAGTTTAATCTCTTCTTTTGTGTTGATACCATCATATACTTGGCAATGAGTGTGATCGCAAAGCTCAAATCCTTCACCTTTATGTTTTTGATGATGCAGTGCGTATGTTCTACTTATTACAGCTTGAACTTTATAATATTCTAAACTATACCCATATCCAGCTTCACCTTTTATTACTCCCTCGACATAACTATCAATACTAATTTCGTTTACGATTTTTAGTTTTCCATTTATAGAGTAAATAACCAAATTACCCATAACCTCCTTTTTCTTAGTTCCATTAGAAACTTCAAGGCTGTTTTTATCACTTCGCTTATTAAGCCTAAACCAAATGTTTTCTCCAACTTTTAATCCATTGAGATAAGCGTTTACTTTATTACCACGAGCAACAAAAGAAATTTTATCTCCTCTCCTACTTATAATTGTGAAATTCTTTGATTCTGAGTAAAATTCATACCTACCTACCTTATAAAAGACATCTGCTTTTGTTTGAGTAGTACTCCCAAACAAACCCACCCTAATATCTTTACTGCTAGCGGTTAAAGCTAGAAATATTAGAAAAATTATAAGTTTAATTTTATTCATTTAACGCATATACGTAAAAATGTGCTCTGCGGTTTTGGCAGAAGCACCATCTCCACCTAACTTTTCAATTAATTGAAGATAATTATCTTTCATTTCGGTTCTTTTTTCTCCCTCAGAAATAAGCTTTAATTCCTTAATAAGATTATCAGTTACAAGTTCTTTTTGTATCAGTTCTCGCACTATTTCTTTATCCATTATTAAATTAACAAGTGATATAAACTTAATCTTTACCAGTCGTTTTGCAATGGCATATGAAATTGGATTGGCAATGTAGCATACTACTTGTGGAACCTGGAACAAAGCCGTCTCTAAAGTAGCTGTACCTGAGGTGATTAATCCAGAATGTGAGTTTAATAAAAGTGGATATGTTTTACCAAAAATTAACGAAACATTTTTATTACCATCTATTATCTCTTCATAAATAGAAGCTTGTTGTGCTGGAGCTCCAGCAATTACAAATTGATATTTAGGAAAGCTCTCTATCACTGAAAGCATTAAAGGAAGTTTGGTGTTAATTTCTTGAGTTCTACTTCCTGGTAATAAAGCTATTATTGGTCTTTCGTCTAAGTTATTTTCCTTTCTAAAATCTTGTACTTCGTATTCCTTCTTAAATTTTGCAATTTCATCTAACAAAGGATTTCCAACAAAGTCAACATGATACTCCCATTTATCATAAAAAGGCTTCTCGAATGGAAGAATTACGAATAGATGATCAATGTATTTTTTAATCTTTTTTACTCTATTTTGTTTCCATGCCCATACTTGTGGTGAAACATAGTAAAAGACTTTAATACCCGCTTTTTTGGCAAATTCTGCTATTCTTAAATTAAACCCAGGGTAATCTATCAGTATAACAGCATCTGGTTTAAATTTTAATATATCTTCTTTACACCTCTTTAGGTTTCCTAAAATAGTTTTAAGATTCATTACAACCTCTGCAAAACCCATAAAAGCCAGTTCCTCGTAGTGTTTTACAAGTTTCATGCCCTGAGCCTCCATTTTATCTCCACCCCAACCTCTTAGCTCTAAATTGGAATCCATTTTTTTAAGTTCAGAAAGTAAATTTGCTCCGTGCATATCGCCAGAAGCTTCACCCGATACTAAGTAATATTTCATAGAATAATTGGCTTATTAAAAAGTGTTAAATAATGAATTTTATTACCCAAAATAGGAAGTAGAAAAAACTAGCGATTAATATACCTCTTCCTAAATAATCCTTATCTTCTTTAAATAGTTTCCTTACAATTAAAGCATTTATTCCTATTCCAAATAAGATTCCTGACATTAATACTTCTGTATTAATCCTTTTATCAAAAACATAAAAGAGTAGATACAAAAAGCATACAAATAGTATAGGAATTGTTGCTCCTACCAAAACTCCTTTTCCTATTTCCTTTTTCATTGACTTTATTTTAATCAAAAATAAGATTAATAGCTAAGTGAAAAGTAATTATGATACTATTTTGTAAACAGAAAAATGTGTACTAATCTAGGATTGACGATTAGTTTTTAGACCTGAAATTACTAAGGTTTGTAGTAATTGAAAAACTATGCGAAGCGCCCGCTAAATGGTAACTAGCTAAACTATAATTTAAATGGAATTTCTTGATTTTAAAAGCAATTCCTCCTGAGAAACCTACTAATCCAGATTTAGGCGCAAATTTAAGCTCTGCTCTCCTTCTAAAATTATAACCAATTTGTAAATGAAAGTTTTTACCTAACAAGAACTCAGTTCCGAAAACGATATGTCTTGAAGCTTTATCTAAAAAACTTGGTTCTTCTGCTGGTAATTCCTGAAAAGTATTAGGGTCAAATTGTGTTTCTGCGTTTGGATCAATGTAGGTTAAATCCCACTTTTGGAGATTATTAAGCGTAACAGAAAATCGAAGAGGAGCATATTTTAACTTCTTTGTCATTCCTAATTGAATTTCAAAAGGCATTTTTTCTTTGCCATTAAATTTAGAAAAAGCTACTCCCATATTTTTGAGCATTAAACTCATAGAGAAGTACTTAGAAGGCTTATAATAATTTGCAGCTAAATCCAAAGCTAGCCCATTGGAATTATACACATCATACACAGAGTTGAAAAATTTAAGATTAGCTCCTACACTAAATAGTGAATCTATTCTTCTTCCATAACCAACCAAAACAGATAAATCATTTGCTACGAACTTTCCTGTTTTATCTCCATTTTCATCAGCTCTAGTAAAGCTCCCATAGTTGCCATATAAAAATACAGCATTAAAAGTTCCTAGATTGTCTACATGATGTGTGTATGAGGTAAATCCATAATTTATATCTGAGATATAATTCATGTAATTGATAGAGATAGAACCAGATTGAGTTGAATCTAACAAGGCTGGATTAGAAACAGTTAAATTCACATCCTTGTCGTAAATCGAGATATTACTTCCTCCTAAAGCTTGAATTCTAGAAGAATTAGCTAAATCAAGAAACTGGTAGGAATTAGATCCAGAAGATTGAGAAAACAGGCTTAAATTAAAGCCCAGACTTGTAATCAAGAATAAAACTATAAATTGATTAACTTTTTTATTCTTAAAATATATTTTCAAAATAGATAATAATTTTAACGACCTAAATCGTAATTAAACTATTAAATACAAGAACCATTAACGTACTCTACTCCTGCACATTCAGCAAGTGATTTGTTTGCGTAAGTTTTGTCGTTACATCCACAAACTGGCGTGTAATCTTCTGTAGTTACACATCCTTTCTCGAAAAATTCATCACATTTTCCAAGTGGTTTATTACAGCTGTTCATTAAAACTACTGCGGCAAAGATGGTTGTTGCAATTAATAAGATATTCTTTTTCATAACTTACGGGATTAACGCTATTTTTTAAAAATTATTTTGAGTCTTTACATTTTCCAACAACATACGTTACATTTGAGCATCTAGCATGACATGCATTAGAATATGTTTTATTATCACATCCACATACTGGAACATACTCTTCAGTACAAACACAACTCTCTGTAGCATTTGGCACACATGGCTCAACTGTTACTTCTGTGGTCTCCTTTTTAGATTTACATCCAACCAAGAGTAGCGCTCCAAAGAATAGTATTGTTGTTGTTTTTTTCACTAAAACAAATATAGCCATTTTTTGCAATTTAACAACAATATCAAAATAGTGAATTAAATCAAAGCTATATCAAGTACTTCAAACATAGTATCTACATAATGAAATTCTAATCCTTCAAGGTAATTAGGATTTATGTCATCAATGTCTTTTTTATTACTCTGACACAAAATTATTTCTTTAATACCCGCACGCTTAGCAGCTAATATTTTTTCCTTTATCCCTCCTACTGGCAATACTTTTCCTCTTAAAGTTATTTCTCCAGTCATTGCAATATTCGATCTCACTTTTTTGTTCATGAATATTGAAGTCAAAGCAGTTAAAATTGTAATTCCTGCTGATGGTCCATCCTTAGGAGTTGCTCCTTCTGGAACGTGGATATGAATGTTATTCTTAGTGAATTTTTCTGGTTCTATTCCAATTTTAGTTGCATTAGATTTCAAATATTCTAGAGCAATTACTGCAGATTCCTTCATTACATCTCCTAGGTTACCTGTTAAGGTAAGTTTCTCTTTACCTGGAGATAAACTTGTTTCAATAAACAAGATGTCACCCCCGTTTTGTGTCCAAGCCAATCCTGTTACTACTCCAGGAATATCATTTCCTTGGTATTTATCTTTCGGATGTGATGGCCCTAAAATTTTATTTAATTGTTCCTTAACAACTTCAATTTCAAAAGTTTCCTCCATAGCAATTTGCTTAGCTCTGAAACGAACAAGCTTAGAAACTCTTTTTTCTAATCCACGAACTCCACTTTCATTGGTGTAATTTTCAACTACAGTTTCTAAAGTTTCATCAGTAATACTAAATTGACTTTCACGAACTCCAGTTTCTTTTAATTGTTTAGGAAGTAAATATTTACGAGCTATAACAACCTTTTCCTCAATAGTATACCCATTTATCTCAATAATCTCCATTCTATCCCTCAAGGCAGGCTGAATAGTATTTAAACTATTTGCTGTAGCCACAAAAAGCACGTTAGATAAATCGTAGTCTAAATCAACAAAGTTATCGTTAAACGTAGAGTTCTGCTCTGGATCAAGCACTTCCAATAATGCTGAAGATGGATCTCCATGAGAGTCTCTTGTTAATTTATCAATCTCATCCAATACAAATACCGGATTAGAAGTTTTTACCTTTTTCAAGTTTTGTAAAATCCTTCCTGGCATTGCACCAATGTAAGTTTTTCTATGCCCTCTTATTTCAGCTTCATCTCTTAATCCACCAAGAGACATTCTTACGTATTTTCTACCAATTGCTTCGGCAATAGACTTACCCAAAGATGTTTTCCCAACTCCCGGAGGCCCATAAAGACATAGGATTGGAGCTTTCATGTTCTTCTTTAACTTTAGAACTGCAAGATGTTCAATAATTCTTTCTTTTACTTTATCTAAACCAAAATGATCGCGATCTAATATTTCTTGAGCACGTTTTAAATCAAAATTATCTTTCGTTTTTTTCTTCCAAGGTAAATCGGTAAGTAACTGTAAATAATTAAGTTGAACTGAATATTCAGCTGCTTGAGGATTCATTCTCTCCAGTTTACTGAGTTCTTTATAAAAAGTTTGTTTCACCTTTTTACTCCACTTCTTCTTTTCTGCTTTTTTTCTTAAGTCTTCAACTTCTTGTTGAGAAGGATTATCGCCCAATTCTTCTTGAATCTGACGCATTTGCTGATGCAAATAATAATCTCTCTGTTGCTTATCCAAATCAGTCTTTACTTTAGACTGAATGTCATTTTTCAATTCTAGTAACTGCAATTCATCAGTTAAATTCTTTAGCACTAACTTGGCTCTTTTAACCATATCCTTTTCTTCTAGCATTTGTTGCTTCACTTCTACATCTGCATTAATGTTAGATGCGATAAAGTTTATCATGTAAGTAGGACTCTCAATATTCTTTATAGCAAATGAAGCCTCTGAAGGAATAGATGGAGATTCTTTAATAATCTTTAAAGCCAAATCTTTTAATGAAGAGTATAATGCAAAGAATTCAGGATCATTTTCATCAGGCCTAGTCTCAATATGTGTTTTGACTTTTGCTTTTATGTATGGATCTTCTTGGGTTATTTCTTGAGTCTCAAATCTTCTTTTACCTTGTATGATGACAGTAGTACTTCCATCAGGCATTTTTAAATGCTTAAGTATTTGACCAACAGTCCCAATAGTGTGAATTTCTTTAGAATTTGGATCTTCAATTTTCACATCTGTTTGCGATACAACTCCTAGGATTTTATTTCCTGAGTAAGCATCTTTAATCAGTTTTATAGATTTATCTCTACCAACAGTAATTGGAATTACAACTCCTGGGAAAAGCACATTGTTTCTTAAAGGTAAAATTGGTAACTCATCAGGAAATTCTTCCTTATTCATCTGATCTTCATCCTCTGAAGTAAACAATGGAATAAATTCACCTTCGTCTGAGGATTGTGCAAATCTTACGATATCTTCTTCATATATTTCGTTCATATAATTATAGTCATTTTGACATACTAACCCAATTGATGAGACTAGTAATCTTGTATGTTAAATTTAGTGTTTAAATTCAATCAACTGTTTATTAATTGATTAAAAACAATTTGATTTGAATTCAATAATATTAATCCAATACTTATGCCAATTACATATAGTGGTAATTATGTCTGTTAAGTATGATAAACTAAAATTATGATTATCTTCAAAAATGAAACAAATAGGAATAGTAATTCTTACAATATTTATTGCCCTACACTAATCTTGAGAAAGTTGATTTTTATACTTCGATTGGATATAGCTTCAATCCTTCGAAAAATAACATAAAAAAAGCCCGCTTTTCCAAAAATGAAGTAGCAGGCTTGTTAAGTGATTTTGATATTATTATTTCTGAATAACCATTCGTTTAGTCATCTTTACTCCATCTATTTCAATAGAGTATAAATACATTCCTTTTTTCAAATCGGTTCCATCAAAGTTAATTGTATTAAGTCCTTGCCTTGAGTTAATAGTACTTTCGTATACTATTTCTCCTAATAGATTCATTACATAAAACTTTCCTTCACTTGCCTGTGAACTAGAAAAGCTAATCTTGGTGAAGTTTGCAAAAGGATTAGGTGAATTTTGTTGTAATTCAACATTGTTAGCAGTATTTTTTTCAATACTTAAAAAAGCAATATTCAATTTATATCCATTAATATCTCCAGTTCCAGTTTGTGCTAATGGACCACCAATAGTTGTACCTTCTAAAGTAATAATTAATGGAAATACACCTGTAACAGTTGGAGTCCCTATAAATCTTACACAACCTACTGTTCCTGCATTCCATGTGCAATTAGCAGTATTACAATAAACACTATCTGTAGTTGAAGTTCCGCTTGTAAAAGTAATACCTGCTGGCAATCCAGTAATATTCAATAATTTTAAATTATCTAATTGAATTGCAGGTAAAGTTGGATCCAACTCATTTGCAAACATTGGTAACTTAAATGATAAAAATGTATCATACTGAACATTGATAAATGCTGGTGGCAAATTATCAATAGTATCTGGCATTACTCCCCAAGTACTTGGAGCTATATAAGCATTAAGTGCTGTAGCATCTGCTACACAAGACTGAGAATAACCAATTGTTGTAAAGAAAAAAGCAAGGGGAAATAACAATTTTTTCATAATTATAATTTTTATTTAAAATGCGCAATAATTAAGCCAAGATGCGTTCGCCTTCTTCAATATCTTTAGAAATATTTAAAACCTTATCTAACTGCGAAATTTTTATGATTTTTTCAACCATATCTTGAGGGGAATTAATTACAAACTTTCCATCCAATTCATTACACAACCTATTACCCACCAAAAGAGCACTTAAGCCTGATGAATCACAATATTTAACATCAGATAAATCAACTAAAATATTCTTTTCACCATTTTTGTTAAGCAAAACAAATTCTGCTTTTAAATTAGGTGCTAAGGTACTATCAAGTTTTTCTGAGCTAATCTTCAACAAGTTATAAAACGCCTTCTTTTCTTTTGTAATTTCCATTTAAATCTTACTGTTATATTGTTGTTAATATTCCTACACAATATAATGAAAAATTTAAAATTTCCAAGATTAAATTTTACCTGCTAACAGATAAATTACAGCCATTCTTATTGCAACTCCATTCTCTACTTGATTTAAAATTATTGCATTTTTAGAATCTGCAATTTCGCTTGATATCTCTACTCCACGATTAATTGGTCCTGGGTGCATTATCACAATATCCTTACCTATCGACTCTAATAATTCGGTTGTTAAACCATATTGAAGAGTATATTCTTTAAGTGAAGGAAAATGTTTAATTTCTTGTCTCTCATGCTGTATCCTTAGCATATTTACTACATCACACCATTCTAAAGCTTTTTTCAAGTTTGTCTCTACCTCTACTCCTAAACTTTCTATGTGCTTAGGCATTAATGTTAATGGTCCACAAACTTTTACTTCGGCACCTAGTTTCTTAAGGCAATGAATATTAGATATTGCCACTCTTGAGTGCAATATATCTCCTACAATAACTACTTTTTTACCTTTTACATCTCCAAGCTTCTCTCTTATTGAATAAGCATCTAAAAGAGCCTGTGTTGGATGTTCGTGAGTTCCATCACCTGCATTAATTATTACAGAGTCTACTTCCTTAGACAGGAACATAGCAGCTCCAGGACTTGGATGCCTCATTACAACCATATCCACTTTCATGGCAAGGATGTTATTTACTGTATCGATAAGAGTTTCCCCTTTCTTAACACTTGAACTTGCTGCAGAAAAGTTGACTACATCTGCTGAAAGTCTTTTCTCAGCCAATTCAAATGAAAGTTTTGTTCTGGTAGAGTTTTCGAAAAATAAGTTAGCTATGGTAATATCTCTAAGTGTAGGGACTTTTTTTATTGGTCGGTTAATTACATCTTTAAAGTTATCTGCCACCTCAAAAATCAATTTAATGTCCTCTGGTGTAAGTGGTTCAATTCCAAGTAGATGTTTTGTACTTAATGTATTCATTTTTTCACCAATATTACTTTGTCAATATTCTCTGTTTCCTTCCACATTACCTCTACCCTTTCATTGGATAAAGTATCTATGTACTTTCCTACATAGTTTGCTTCTATAGGCAAGTTTCTTGAAAATCTTCTGTCTACTAATACTAATAACTCAATAGAGGATGGTCTCCCGTAGGTCATTAAAGCATCCATAGCAGCTCTTACTGTTCTGCCAGAAAACAATACATCATCTGTCAGTATTATTTTTTTGGACTCTATAGAAAAATCTATATTATTTACACTAGGTAAAAGTGGTTTGTCTTTTCTTCTAAAATCATCTCTAAAAAAAGTAGTATCGATAGCTCCTGTCGTGACATCAATTCCACTAAGCTCTTTTAGTTTTTGTTTTAATCTATTAGCAACATAAATCCCTCTTGGTTGTACACCAATAAGAATAGAGTTTTCGAATAAATTATGATTTTCGATTAATTGACGAGTCATTCTTGATATAAGAATATCTACTTCTGCTTCATTGAGTATTTCTCTCTCTTGTAAACCCATTTAAATTTGTTGGTATCAGTTAAATGCTACAATTATTAATCGTCACAAATGTAACAAAAAAAAACTCTCAGGAATAATCCTGAGAGTTTTTAGTATTTCAATTATTAGTTGGGAGTCTATTTCCCTTCTAATTTATCTTTTAGTTCTTGTAAAGCATCCATATCTCCTAATGTAGAAGTGGCTGTTTTAGTATTCATCTTTTTCATTGTTTTAGCTGTATCCGCTTTTGTTTTCTTTGCTTCTTTTTCTTGCATTTCTTCAAAAGTTCTCGTGTGAGAAAGAATAATTTTTCCTGTAGCGTTATCAAATTCTAATACTACAAAATCCATTACTTCATCCAACTTAGCTCTTTCACCATCTTCTTTCTTTAAGTGACGTGCTGGTGCATATCCTTCAATACCGTAAGGTAATGAAACTACAGCTCCAGATTTAGCCTCTACTTTAATAACAGTTCCTTGGTGAGTTGATCCTTCAACAAATACAGATTCAAACTGCTCCCATGGCTTCTCTTCAAGTTGCTTGTGTCCTAATGATAGTTTTCTGTTCTCTTGGTCTAATTCCATTACAACTACTTGTAATTCATCTCCAACATTACAGAATTCTGATGGGTGCTTCACTTTTTTGTTCCATGATAAATCAGAAACGTGAATTAATCCGTCAATTCCTGGCTCAAGTTCAGTAAATACTCCAAAGTTTGTGAAGTTTCTTACAGTTGATTTGTGCTCAGATCCTACTGTATATTTAGTTGCAATACCTTCCCATGGATCTGGAGAAAGTTGTTTTACACCTAATGACATTTTTCTTTCCTCTCTATCAAGAGTCAATACTTGTGCTTCTATTTCGTCACCTACATTTACGAAATCTTGTGCAGATCTCAAGTGTTGTGACCAAGACATTTCAGATACGTGAATAAGACCTTCAACTCCGTCAGCAATTTCAACAAATGCTCCGTAATCAGCCATTACTACAACTTTACCTTTTACTTTGTCTCCTACAGCCATTTTTTCATCTAATGAATCCCATGGGTGTTTCTCTAATTGTTTCAATCCAAGAGCAATTCTCTTCTTGTCATCATTAAAGTCAAGGATAACTACATTGATTTTCTCATCAAGAGTTACAATCTCTTCTGGATGCTTAATTCTCTTCCAAGAAAGATCAGTAATGTGGATTAATCCATCTACACCTCCAAGATCAACAAATACTCCGTAAGAAGTAACGTTTTTCACGATACCTTGTAATACCTGTCCTTTTTCAAGACCAGACATAATTTGTTTTTTCTGCTCTTCAAGTTCTGCTTCGATAAGCGCTTTGTGAGATACAACAACATTTTTGAATTCGTGGTTAATTTTCACAACCTTGAATTCCATGTTCTTTCCTACAAACTCATCATAATCTCTAATTGGCTTCACATCAATTTGTGAACCTGGTAAGAAAGCTTCAATTCCAAAAACGTCAGCAATAAGTCCACCTTTTGTTCTTGATTTTACTCTACCAGTAATAATTTCTCCAGTTTCAAGACATTCATTTACTTTTAACCAAGCTCTGTGAATTCTTGCAATTTTGTGAGAAACCTCTAATTGTCCTTTCTTATTTTCAAGTTTTTCAACAATTAATTCAACTTCATCACCAATCGCTAAATCTGGATTATATCTAAATTCGTTAATAGCAACAACACCTTCAGATTTGTAATCTAGGTTAATTACTACTTCTCTTTCTCCAATTGATAATACTTTCCCTGTTACCAGTTCTTTATTTTTAATTGATTTAAGAGTTCCTTCGTACTTAGCTTCAATTGCTTTAGTTTCTTCTTCAGTATATGTTTCGCCAGAAGCGTACATATCCCAATCAAAGTTTTCTAAATCAATTTTTTCTTCTTCTTCTTTTCTATCAGCAACAATTTCTTTTATTTCATCATCAGCTTCAGTTTCTACAACTTCTTTTGTAGTTACATCTTTCTTAACAATCTTTTCAGTCGATTCAACTACTTCTTCAGCTACAACTTCTTCAGTTGTTTCAGCTGCTTCTTCAGTCGCTTCTACTTTTGTCGCTTCTACTTGATTTTCAACAGATTCTGGAGTAGAATCAGCTGCTTTGTCTTCTGTATTTTCAGACATATGCTTTATTTTGTATCTCGGTATTCAGCAATTGCGAGAGGGTTTATAATTAATAATTAAAATTTACTTGTGCTGACTAGGTTTCCTAAACGGATTGCAAAAGTAATGAATTTTGTTTAAATACAAGTGATTTGATTGTTTTTTTAGCGCTATTAATTTCAAAAGAATCTAACTAAAGCAATGTTTATTTTTTTTAATTGAAAATAGTAACTTTATCTAATCAGTTAAGTCATTAATTTATATACAATCAGTATTACTAAATCATTAACAAAACCAAATGAAAAAACCAATTATCGACATCCATTGTGATTTACTAATTTATCTTACTAATCATTTTTCTGATCTTAATAACAAAGAAGATATTGGATGCTCTCTACCCTATTTAAAAGAAGGTAATGTTGACTTGCAAGTAATGGCAATTTTCACTCCAACAGAAGAAAATAGTCATAAATTAGGGGTGCAACAGAGTGAAATATTTCGCAATCTTAATACTCAAGAAAATGAATTATACCGTTTTGAAAAGCAACATTTAAGCACCCTTGGTAATGGAAAAGGTGTTGGAATGCTTGCCGCAGTAGAAAATGCTTCTGGATTTTGTGATGAAAATATGAGCCTAAAGGAAGGATTCAAGAATTTAGAGACTATAATTGATAATGTTGGAGAATTATTTTACATCAGTTTCACTCATCATTTAGAGAATAGATTTGGAGGAGGAAATTATTCGACTGCCGGACTTAAAAATGACGGAAAAGCACTAATCGATTATTTGGATAACAAGAACATTGCTATAGATTTTTCTCATACTAGTGATGCATTAGCCTATGAGATTTTGAATTATGTTTCAAAAAATAATATTAAGGTTCCTATTATTGCTAGTCACTCGAACTACAGGTCTATTTTTGATCATCCTCGTAATTTACCAAATGAAATAGCACAAGAAATAATACAGAGAGAAGGTTTAATTGGTGTTAATTTTTTGAGAGCCTTTGTAAACAATGAAAAACCTGAAGTACTTCAAGAGCATATCGCACATGGTCTTGAATTAGGAGCACAAAAGGCTGTTTGTTATGGAGCTGATTTCTTTTATGTAAAAGGAAATCCAGATAAATCAAGAATTCCTTATTACTATAAAGAACATGAAAATGCGGGTTGTTATCCTCAAATTAATAAAACTATCAAACAGCAATTTGGTGAGGAAGTATGCAACAATATCAGTCACCAAAATGTCACTGATTTTTTGACTAGAATTTGGAGTTAAAGAAATGTTTTGAATAAATTAAAAAAGTATAATCCTTAAAGTAATAAATATGAATCATCTAACTAAATTAGTTTTAATCCTAGTAAGCACATTAGCATTAAGCTGCAACTCACAACCAGAGGTAAATTCCGAACAGAAATCTCAAGAAACAGCTCCAGAACTTTCCCCAAAAGAAAAACTAAAAGAAGCCTACCAACTTTTTAAAGAAGGAAAAGATGAGGAATCAATTAATCTTGCGCAAGAAGTATTAGCTATTGGAAGAGAAACTGAAAACGATACGCTAACTGGTAAAGCTTTAACTTCTATGTGTAGAAATGCCCAAAGAAAACTAGACACTACTAGATTAACTGAATTGAGCGAAGAATTAGTAAAACTATCTTCTAAATCGGGAGATAAAAGTTGGCTGATGTACAGAGCTCACATGAATGCAGAAATGTGGCGATTGGTTGGTAATATGAATAAAGCCGAAAGCTTTTATGACGAAAGCATGAGTATTAGCAAAGAATTAGGCTCAATGGGAATGTACA
>Ga0075469_10000752_pt1 | contig 14596 bp, 14 predicted proteins | sample DEB08_DNA_13_FD_77577 | JGI IMG/M metagenome (GOLD analysis project Ga0075469, IMG submission 77577) | Aqueous microbial communities from the Delaware River and Bay under freshwater to marine salinity gradient to study organic matter... | ecosystem: Environmental > Aquatic > Marine > Coastal ...
GTGTTGGGTGTTGGGTAGTACGTAAAATTTCGAGTGAATGTAAAGCAGTTTAGGTGCAATGGTGGGCGGTGCGCCGTCGCGAGCATGAGCCGTTAAATTTCGTTAGCAATCTGCGGTCACAAGTGTCAGCGTGCAATCGGGGTCGCCAAAAGAGTCGTAAATAATATAGCAGCCTTGATTGGTCGGTGTCGAAAACCCGGGGATGTCATAGCCAATTAAAGTATATCGGTTACTGGTCAATGAGGTAACTCCGCTATTCGCGCTGAGTTCGAGAAAGTCAGTCATGTCTAATCGGTCGGCTAGTTCAGCCGAGCTCTCTGGGCACAGATTTCTCCAATCTATTTCTGCGCTGCCCCAACCGAAGTCAACGATAAACTGATTTTGCGATGATGAATTGCTGGCTCGTTTGATGCTTGCTGCATGTGCTTTGATCTTCGTCATATCAATGGTTGATCGCATGCTACCGACAATGCTGTTGAGTACGCCAATTTTTGCAGAGCTTGATAGGCCAATGACTTTTGGCAGTATGAATGAGGCCAGTATGCCCAGTATGACAATCACTGCGACAAGCTCAATCAGCGTCACACCGCTCATTTTTTTTGTTAGAATTTGAGACCGTTTTTCCATTTGCAGTGATTGTTACTCAATAGATTATGGTGCGAGTTTGAAACAGTTGGGGGGTATTAACTTTTTTGGTCAATAAAACCCATCTTTTTATTTTAAACATAAATCCGCAGTGAGTAAACTTCCGCGGCAGGCATCAAACGGTGTTTTATCGGCATGTAATCTCCGGATTTATGCCGCTTTCTACCCCTCCTTTTGTTGAATGTCTATAAGGTTTTTGCATGGTTTTTTTATTGGTTAATCGACTCTCGTCGTTTTTATTTGCAGCGTTATTTGATCGGGCTGCTCGATTACTGCACAACATCCGCACAACCCTATTGGTGTTAATAGTCGTTGCAGTGCAGGTGCTGTGCTTGGGTCAGGCAGTTTATGCCCAAGCCGCTAATTCGCCATTATTAGCTGGTGCAAGCCTTCAACCTATCATTGCTGCGGGCGAAGCCAATACTGCACTTTTAGCAGAGCAGAGTGATTTAGCTCCTGTGCTGCAACAGGTTATTGTTACTGGTAAGCGGGCGGGGCAGCGCCGCAGTGAGCTGGCGGGCAATAGTGCGTTACTCAGTAGTGAGGAGTTGCAGCTTGTACGTCACGCGCATGTTGCGCAGGCGCTGGCCCGGGTGGCTGGCGTGAACTTTGCGCGAGGCAGTGGGCAAGAATATCTACCGGCGGTGCGCTCGCCGGTCTTAACGGGTGGCGGTGCTTGTGGCAGCGTGCTGGCCGCAGCCGATAGTGTGCCATTGCGCGCCGCAGGTTTTTGCAATGTGAATGAACTGTTCGATGCACATACCGAAGCGGCACAGCGTATAGAGATTATTCGTGGGCCGGCGCAGGTCAATTTTGGCTCCAATGCAGTGCACGGTGTGGTGAATATTATTTCGCCCAGCTTAGCTAATGCATCCTCTCCCGCGATCACTCTTGAGGCGGGGCCGGAAGATTTTTATCGAACACACGTTTCAAGTGGTAATGCATTCGATGCCCACAATTTACGGGCCGATATCACACTAGCGCAAGACCGAGGGTTTAGGGCGTCTTCGGGTTACGACCAGCAAAAAATCACTTTGCAGCATGGCTATGAAACCACTTCCAAAAAGTTGGGCGTGCTCAACGGCCGCTCTATTTTCACATACAGTAATTTGCGCCAGCAAACGGCTAGTTATCTTGAGGGGAGCCTCGCTTATAAAGATGATGCGCTGCGCGAAACCAATGACGACCCCAATGCTTATCGCAATGCGCAATCGGCGCGTTTTTTACATGAGCTGCGCTACAGCATCGACGAACAAAACCTGCTTATCGTAACGCCCTATGCGCGCTATGCCGAGATGGACTTTTTAATGCACTTTTTACCGGGTCAGCCGGTAGAATCCAATGGGCAAACCAGTGTAGGCGTGCAAACCAATTATCAGTTCAGTGGTGAGCAAGGATGGACAATCAATACCGGGTTGGATGTTGAATTAACCGATGCCTTTCTTCGCCAAACTCAGTATGGGCCTACCCAGGGCTCCGCTTTTTTAGTGGCGACGATTCTGCAGGGTAAACAATACGACTATCAGGTGTATGCCACGCAAGCGAGCTATTTTGTGGATGTGGATTGGCCGCTGGCGCAAGATTTGTGGCTCAGCGCAGGCCTGCGTTATGAGTACATGGCATACGATTATAACAATCGTATGCTCGCTGGACGCACCGATGAAGATGGCGCGGCTTGCGGTTTTGGCGGTTGCCGTTATTCAAGGCCGGCTGATCGCAACGACCGTTTTAATAATTGGTCGCCTAGTGTGGGCGTGCGCTACGAGTTGGCGGTTAACCATCAGCTTTATCTAAACGCGAGCCATGGCTTTCGTGCTCCGCAGGCCACTGAGCTGTACCGGTTGCAGCGTGATCAAATCGCAGCTGAGCTTGATTCGGAAGAAATATTTGGCTTTGAGTTAGGCGGGCGTGGCCAAACAGCCACCTTAGCGTATGAGATGAATATATTTGCCTATAAGAAAGATAATGTTATTTTTCGCGATTCAGACTTTTTTAATGTGGCCAATGGGCAAACCACTCATTGTGGTCTTGAGGTGGCTTTAGATTATCAAGTGCGCACCGATCTAGTAGCGGGTGTTCGTGGCACTTATGCTCAGCACAAATATGCGAATAATCGTGAGTCGGGTGGGGTGAAACTATCGGGTAACCAGCTCGATAGTGCGCCGCTGCATTTTGGCACGGCGTTTTTGCGCAGGTCTTTCGATTTAAGAGGGCAGCTCGAGTTAGAGTGGGTGCATCAATCGCGTTACTACACCGACCCCGAAAACGAGCACCGCTATGCAGGGCATGATTACTTGAATTTGCGTGGGCAGTGGAACTTTGCCAATGACTGGCAAGCCGGTTTTCGGCTGCTCAATGTCACGGATGTACAGTATGCCGAGCGAGCCGACTACACCAGTTTTAGTGGCGATCGCTACTTCCCATCGGCGCCGCGCTCATTGTTTGTTGATATTGAATACCGCTGGCCGTAGCGCTAGTTGGGCATAAGCATTACCAAGGCTAGGCGCTCGTGTTGGCGTTAAACGTCGACCCGCTAAACACCGAGGCTTGCGCAAAGCCGGTTACGTAAGTGGCTTGCGTGATCGATAGTGTAAAGACATGAAAGTCAGCAAGCGGGGTAAGCTGCGCGATAATATCGCCAAAGCGCTGCTGCATAGCCTTTAGTACCCGGCTCGATTCTGCCGATTCACGCTGATGCATGCTCACACCGCACTCCAGCATTAGTCGCTTGCGCGCAAATATCTGCTTGGCTTGAGTCTCGGACTCAATGAAAAGTGCTGAGGCTACAGGCTGGTTACGCAAATTGGCGGTATGCGCGGCTAAATCGCTGATAAAAATACCTAGCTGGCCGTTGTCTAATCGTACAAAGGGCGCGTAGCTCGCCATAGGCTGTCCACTTGAGTTGACGGTGGCCAGTTGCATTGATTTAAATGTGGTTAGAAATTCACGCGCCGCGGTAATAATAGAATTTTGGTCATTAGCAGGTGGTAACATAGGCGCTTGCACAATGTGGGTGTGAGTGAGTGTGGAAGTTCAGTGGCATGTTTTAAATGCTGGCTGGTGAGGTAGGTGCCTCGCCACGCCAATGTAAGTTTAAACGAAAGGAAAAACAACAGACGTATGAGTGTTGCGCTAGAAATTAAGGGCCTTAAAAAAACCTACGCCGATGGCTTTCAGGCTTTAAAGGGTATTGATTTACATGTTCGTCAGGGCGATTTTTTTGCGCTGCTGGGGCCCAATGGCGCAGGTAAATCAACCACCTTGGGCATTCTTACCTCGGTGGTTAGCAAAAGCGCGGGCAGCGTTTGTATTATGGGGCACGATATCGACCAGGATTTCCAGCAAGCCAAGCAATGTTTGGGTGTGGTGCCGCAAGAATTTAATTTTAATCAATTTGAAAAAGTGTTCGACATCTTAGTCACTCAGGGTGGCTACTACGGTCTGTCGCGTGCGTTGGCTAAACAGCGCGCCGAAAAATACTTGCGCAAGCTCGACCTGTGGGACAAGCGCGATACTATTTCGCGCACGTTGTCTGGCGGCATGAAGCGCCGCCTGATGATTGCCCGTGCGTTGGTGCACGAGCCCCAGCTCTTGGTGCTTGATGAACCCACCGCAGGGGTCGACATCGAATTACGCCGCAGCATGTGGGAGTTTTTAACCGAGGTGAACGACGAGGGCACTACCATTATTCTCACCACGCATTACCTCGAAGAAGCCGAGAGCCTGTGCCGCAATATTGCCATTATTGATGAAGGTCAAATTATTGAAAACACCAGCATGAAGTCGCTGTTGCGCAAGCTTACTCGTGAAATATTTATTTTTGACACGCGCAATGCACTGCAAGCACCGCTCGAGCTACCTGGCTTTACGGCACGGATTATGGATGACAACATGCTTGAGGTTGAAATTGAAGTTGGCAAGGAGCAATCACTGAATAAGCTGTTTACTTTATTTGATGGGGCTGGAATTGAGGTTACGAGTATGCGTAACAAGTCAAATCGACTAGAAGAGATGTTTGTTAATTTGTTAAAGCCAGGCAACATTGTTGGTTATGACAAGCCTGCGGAAGACCCCATGGTTGTGCCCAACGCTGCTGCCAGTAGTGGAGCCGCATCATGAATATGGCTATTCAGTGGGTTTCGTTTAAAACCATTGTGGTAAAAGAAGTGCGCCGATTTATGCGTATTTGGGTGCAAACACTCGTGCCGCCGGCTATTACTATCGCGCTGTACTTCGTGATATTTGGCAGTCTCATTGGCTCGCGTATTGGCCAAATGGGCGGTTATGATTACATGCAGTTTGTGGTGCCGGGTTTAATCATGATGGCCGTTATTCAAAATTCGTATGGCAATGTGGTGTCGTCTTTTTATGGCACCAAATTTCAGGGCAACATAGAGGAATTGTTAGTTTCACCTACCGCCGAGGTAACTATTTTGCTGGGCTATTTGGCCGGTGGTGTATTGCGCGGTTTAGCCGTGGGTGGCATTGTAACGGTGCTGGCACTTTTTTTTACCGACCTAAGTGTAGAGAGTTGGCCCATAACCATTAGTATGGTGTTAATGACTGCCGTGGTGTTTTCTATTGCCGGTTTTCTTAATGCCATGTACGCCAATAGTTTTGACGATATTTCCATCATTCCAACCTTTGTGCTCACACCTATGATTTATTTGGGTGGCGTATTTTATTCGGTCGACTTGCTGCCTGATTTTTGGGCCAAGGTATCGTTGGCTAACCCAATTTTGTATATGGTAAACGGTTTTCGCTACGGCATTTTGGGTGTGAGTGATGTGTCGCTGGGTGTGTCTTATTTTATGCTCACGCTGTTTATGCTGGGTGGCTTTGGTTTTGCAATGTACCTGTTAACGCGCGGTGAAAAATTGCGTAGCTAAGATCATAGGGCTGACTTAATCGACATAGAGTAACCTTACCTGCGAGCGTGCCAGCGTGAGCGGTGCGTTAGTCCAGTTAAATCGAAACACACTATTTATATTGCAACACAGTAAGCTTTGAATATGTCTAACAACGATACCTCATTTACTGCCGGAACTTATGCCAGCACTTCGCCGCTTGGCCAAAGCAGCGATTACGTACAGGCTTATACGCCCACATTGCTGCATGCCATAGCGCGCGCTGACTATCGGGCAACGGTGTTGGGCTACAATGCCGCACAGCCCATGTTTGGTGCTGATGTATGGCAGTGTTATGAATTGTCGTGGCTCAACCCGCAGGGCAAGCCAGTGGCTAAGCACGGTAGGTTGCTGGTACCGGTTGAATCACCGATTATTGTCGAATCGAAATCGCTCAAGCTCTATTTAAATAGCCTTAATCAACATACGTTTGCAAGCAACGAGGCGGTTGTGCAAACCGTATCACGTGACCTGAGTGAGTTGCTCGGCGCAAAAGTAACGCTTGAGCTGCTTGACTTACATACACCTTGGGACGTTATTAGCGCAGCACCTATCGGCAGCGTTGCCAGTAGCGAGCAGGGTGACATTGTGCAGCTTGATGAGCTCGATGTGGCTTGCACGCTTTATCAACGCTCGCCCCAGTTGCTAAACGTAACTGACCAGCAAGTGACTAATGAGGTAGTGCAGTCTGATTTGCTGTGCAGTAATTGTCCTGTCACATCGCAACCCGATTGGGCAACAGTTACCATTACTTATTCGGGGCAAAAGCTGGATTACTCAGAGTTACTGCAATACATTGTTAGCTACAGAGAGCACAACGGTTTTCATGAACAAACCGTTGAGCAAATATATACCGACCTTGTGCAGTTACCGCAGCTGCAAGCTGTAACAGTGTTGGCTCGATACACGCGCCGCGGCGGTATAGCCATTAGTGCTTACCGAAGCAATCAGCCGGCATCAGTTGATGTTGTTCGGCTTTTACGTCAATAAAAGAGCAGCTTAGCGCTCAAATAAAATGGATAAAATCAAGAATGATTAATGTCTCTTATCTCATGTTAGGGCTGGCCGGCGGTTTTTGGTTTTTCTTGTTGGTGGGGTGTTTTGTGTTTGGTTTTTTAACACTGCAACAGCGCAGACGCGCAGAGTTTTCTGAGCTAAGTGTGCGCGAGTTGTTGACCGACCTAGCCATTACTCGTGGCGACCTAGAGGCGCTGCGAGCCAATCAGCAAAGCCGTGATGAGGGGCTGTCACGCAGCGATGCTAATTTTGAGGCGCTGCAAGAAAAGTTTGCAGACTTAGAAAAAAACTACAATCAACTGTTGGAAATTAAAGTGCTTACCGAGCAAGATTTGAGTGCAGCGGCTGGGCAAAATGCAGAGAATCAGGGCGCTATTGAAGCGCTGCAGCGCGAGCGCGACATGCTCGAGCGCCAGTTGCAAAATCTGTCGTTAAGCGCAGACGCAGGGACTAAAGAGACTATGCGAGAAATGATTGTTAATTTTACTGAAGAAAGTCGCGAGCTGTTGTTAGCTATTGAAGAAAGCGCCAAAGAGAAAGCCGAGCTACAACAAAAAATTACTGACATGGAAAAGTCAGGTAAAGGCACCGCTGGCGCGGTCGTGGGTTTAAAGCGCAGGCTGGCTGAAGCCGAAGCGGCTTTGCAAGAGTTGGGTGAGATTGCTCGGTAATAGCTGGGCAAGCCACTGGGGCATTCCTTTACAGCGGCGGCACTATGCTTTAAAGTCGCGCGGCTTCAAAGCAATGGTTGGAGCTTAGCGTTTATTTCCAGTAGGCGTGTGTCGTTGCACTCAACCAAAGAGTTATGTTTTTTTCTACGGTGAGATGTCTGAGTGGTCGAAAGAGCACGCCTGGAAAGTGTGTGTACGGCAACGTACCCAGGGTTCGAATCCCTGTCTCACCGCCATAAATATAAAGGGCCCCATTGGGGCCTTTTGTATTTATCGGTCTGGGTCAGCGGGTTGGTTCTAACCGGTGGGTTCGCAAAATTGCACTGCAATTTTCACCGAGAGCAGCGAGCCCGTAGGGCCATAAAAAGCATAATCTTTTTATGGGTTATTCCCTGTCTCACCGCCATATTCCTTAAACGCCCTAGAAAGTGGGTTTATGCGCTTCCAGCGCTAGGCCCTATTAGTGTTTTGGTACAAGGCTTGGTACATACAAGCCTGCCTAGGGGCCACCCTGGGTAGTCACATCAGCAAGCTGATGATGACGTAACGTTGCCGTACACACACTTTCCAGGCGTGCTCTTCTCTTGTTCTGAGAGAGGGCCTATGTCTATTCAACTCAGAAACCATACCTATCACTTTCGCTTTGTAGTGCCTCCTGCCTACAGGGCCATTGTGGGCAAGCAAGAGATTAGGCAGAGCCTCAAGACCGGCAATAAGCGTATTGCCCAGCACAAAGCGATTGTATTGGCTGGGCAGGTGATTGCTGAATTGGAAGGCATTTCTAGCGCTCCTATACTGCCTGTAACGGGCGCAAAGCTGTCTGAGATATTCGGTCAATACCTGCAAGAGAAGCGCTTACAGGGGCTCAGAGAGGGTACATTTAGCGCTAAACGACTGGCATTGAAAAGCTTAATACAGGTGCTGGGCCATAGGACGATTTTTGGTGGTCACTAGATATCCGAACTGATGCGTCTAATTTGGTTTCAGCGTTGCAACTAATTGCAATTAGTTGCACATACTAGTATTCAATGTCGCGTTGCCAGCGTCCCGCCCAAAATGGTAAATCTCGGTCGTTTGAGAAGGACAATGCGACGCATTGCCAAAGACGGTTCTTACACCACCCTGGCTGGAACCGGCTCTAGCAGCCCTGAAATGAATCAAAAATATGACCGATTATCATTCCCTGGGATGGCTGCAAATTGGCCGATTATGATTCCCTGTCTGGTAGGTAAAGCATTTATTGTTGATTCTGCGTTATGGCGACTCATGCCAATTGCATGGGTATTTCAAGCAAGCTAAGCAAAAGGCCCAATTAAAAAAGCTTAAAGATGAAGCCTATTTTTATTGCCGATGCCCGCCAAGTGAACCGTGTCATTACGTTTCAAGTGGTGGGTAAATAGACGGGAACGGACCTCCCTCCATTTTGCTTGCTGAGTAAAATATAGTCACTTGGTAAGAGGTGCGTTTGGTTAAAAAGCAATCGTCAGTTTGGGGCTTTAATGCCTGGAATGGCTGTTTATTCGTTGCGAATTGATTTTGCTTAACACGAACCTCCGGCCAGCCCGACGTGTAGCGCCCTGATTGGGGCACGCCCATGATTTTCGGGAGGCTATATGAATGAATGCGTTTAAATCTAAATCTAACTATAGAGGGTATCTAATAATGAAATCATTTACTAATATCAAGCGTTACCTTGGCACAACAGCCGCTGTGCTGACGCTGGCATCAAGTGCTGCCGTGCAAGCAGATTCGTTCCAGTACAACTTCGTCGGCACGGTTGTTACCAACCCAACCGCCGGTGGTTTATTTACGGTAGACATCGGTGGTCAGCTCGGAGGATTCTTTATTGCCGATGCGGCCCTCAGCGGGAGTGCTACCGTTATGGACAGTGTTCCCGGCCTTCCCAGCGCCGAACCCGACGGCGACGACTTTGACGAGGCTTTGGGCTTTTGCCCTTCCCCCTGTACGCCGGGCGGGGCTGCCGACGCGGCTAACAGAACGTCCGTTCGTTATGCGATAAGAAACCTGAACCAGAGCTTTGCACTACCCGGCCTCAGGCAAGGCAGTGTAACCGCTTCTACGCTGACGACCGACTCCTACGGTAACATCACCGGCGGTAGCGTTTCGTTGAATACAACAGCCATACCCACGAATGATGTTACGGACCTAACAGTGGACGTCGATGCAGGCACCTGGGAATTAACGGGTGGGGCCGGCACCATTGTGTTGGCTACGGGCACGCTGGAAGGATTCGTACCTGTTGGCGGTGAAAACGTACCGGTAATGCCACCGCTCATGATGGTCGTTGGCGCACTGGGCCTGTTGCTGGTTGGCGGTCGTCACCTCAAGACCCGTGTCACCTCTTGATCGATGCTCAGTAGGTGGCGGACAGCTTTCACTTGGTTAAGTTATCCGCCCCACTGTGTAGCCGCCGTATAGATGCCGGGCTTTTGAGCCCGGTTATCATTTGGGCGCAGACCCGGTTGCAATGACTGCAGAATAACACCGGCACTGCCAGTCCAAATCTCCTTTAGCCCGACATTAATGGGCCTCCCGGGCCCGGCCTATGGGCCCTTTTTTTTCCCCTCCAGCAGATTGTCCGCAAGCTTATGTAATGCCAGCAGGCGTTGCAGTATTGTCTGCCTTCGTTCAACGCATAATTTACTGCATGGAAAATGTACTGGTAGGGCTGCAAGGCTGCGGGACTCGCGGCCCTGGCGAAGAAGACGCAGGGCTTGTCCAGGCGCAAGCACAGGGCAAAGCCCAAGCCGGCAGCCGAGCGCCGGGGCCAAAAAAACGCTAAACCCAAAGCAAGCTAAATGCGTCTGCTAGATCGATAGATAAATGGAGGCTTGAGGTCAACTTACAGCACTTCAAACAAGCCCGCTGCCCCCATGCCGCCACCGACACACATGGAAACCACAGCCCATTTTGCTTTGCGGCGTTTGCCTTCCAGCAGAATATGCCCGGTAGTACGAGCGCCGGTCATGCCATAGGGATGACCTATTGAGATGGAGCCACCATTGACGTTGTACTTTTCAGGGGCAATGCCCAAATGATCGCGGCAGTAAAGACACTGAACGGCAAACGCTTCATTCAGCTCCCAGATATCAATGTCATCAATGGTCAGGCCGTGAAGCTTCAACAGCTTGGGTATGGTGTAAACCGGGCCAATGCCCATCTCTTCGGGCTCGTTACCCGTGACCATCATGCCTCGATAAATACCCAATGGCTCTAAACCTTTTTTTTCGGCCAGCTTGCTGTCCATGACAACACAGGCAGAGGCGCCATCCGACAACTGCGAGGCATTGCCGGCCGTTATACAGCCTCCTTCAATCACGGGGTCAAGGCCTTGCAGGCTTTGCAGTGTAGTCTCAGGGCGGTTGCCTTCATCCTGGTTCAGCGTTACTTCCTGATAGGAGACCTCTTTAGTCTCTCTGTCGACAATCGCCTTGGTGGCGGTAATAGGGACGATCTCGTCGTCGAATTTGCCAGCCTGTTGTGCCGCCGCAGTGCGCTGCTGTGAGCTAAGCGCGTATTGGTCCTGCGCCTCGCGGGATACGTTGTACTTGTTGGCAACAAATTCCGCAGTTTGAAGCATCGGCATGTAAGCGGTTTCAGCCTGGGCGATCACATTGGGGTCGGCAGTTTCTGATGCCCATTTGAAGTAGGGGGCTTGTACGGCAGAAATATTATCCTGGCCACCGGCCACTACAACGTCCATTCCATCAACCATGATTTGCTTGGCGGCTGTGGCTATCGCCATCAAGCCAGAGGAGCATTGACGATCGATGGTTTGCCCCGATGCCGATATTGGCAAGCCCGCCGCCAGTGCGCCAAGGCGTGCGATATTGTTGGAAGCGGTGCCGGCATTCAATACTGATCCAATAATAACGTCTTCCACTTCGCCGCCTTCGATGCCAGCGCGCTCTACTGCATGACTGATTGCGTGAGCAGTCATGGTAGGCGATTTGATATTGTTTAACGCACCGCGAAAAGCACGGCCGATAGGTGTACGTGCAGTTGAAACGATTACGGCTTCTCTCATTTTTTCACCTTCGAATGTTAGTTAAATTTTTTCAGCGGATGGCTGGGCTCCACTACCGGGTAAAGTCTTTGAAAGACTTCTCTTCAGCGGCCAACTTTTTCAGCAGTGGAGCAGGCTTAAACCACTCCTCACCGTATTCACCAAGGGAGCCACGGTGTTTTTCCAAAGCATCAACTACGGTTTGCAGGCCAATTTCATCCGCGTACTGCATGGGGCCACCACGGTGGGCGGGAAAGCCATAGCCATAGCAGTAGACGATATCGATATCACCGGATCGATAGGAAACCCCTTCTTCAAGTACCTGGGCGCCTTCGTTAATCAGCATGTAAATCGTGCGCTCCAGTATTTCCTGGTCAGAGATATCGCGCTGGTTTACGCCATGCTGTTTTGCCAGCTCAGCGGCCAGCTCCATAACTTCCGGGTCTTCTTTTTTGTCGCGGCCTTCGTAAATATAAAAGCCTCGCCCGGTTTTTTGACCGTAGCGTTCTAATTCGCACAAGCGGTCGCAAATCGCGGAATAGGCCGGGTCTCGTGAATAGTATTTCTCCCCTTCAGCCTGGCGTACTAAATAGCCGATATCAATACCGGCAAGGTCGATCATGCTGGGAAATCCCATGGCCAAACCAAAGTCGGTTAACACTTTATCCACTTGTGCTGGACTAGCTCCTTCAAGAATCAGGCGCACTGCTTCGCGGGCATAAGGTTCCAGTATTCGATTGCCGATAAAGCCCCAGCTGTTGCCCGATACAACGCCGACTTTTTTAATGGTTTTCGCCAACTGAATAGCAGTGAGTAGTACGTCGTCGGCCGTTTCACTGCCGCGAACAATTTCTAACAACTTCATAACATTGGCTGGGCTGAAAGAGTGCAAACCAATAACGTCGCCTGGACGGGAAGTAGCAGAGGCGATTTCATCGAGATCAAGTGTGGAGGTATTGCTTGCCAAAATTGCACCAGGCTTACAAACTTCATCCAGTGTGGTAAACACTTTTTTCTTGATATCCATATTCTCGAAAACAGCTTCGATCACTAAATCAGTATCTCCCAGATCACTGTAATCGCATGTGGATTTCAATAGGTTCATGCGCTCTTCTATTTGAGCGTCTGTGATCCTGCCTTTTTTCGCAGAGATTTCGTAATTCTTTCGGACAACACCTAGTCCGCGCTCCAGTGCTTCGGCACTCAAATCCAGAATTGTGGTTTCGATACCGGCATTGATAAAGTTCATAGCGATGCCGCCACCCATGGTGCCGGAGCCAATTATCGCCACTTTATTGATCTTCCGAGTTGGCGTTTTTGAATCTATTGCTGGAATCTTATTAGCAGCACGCTCGGCAAAAAACAGGTGCTGTTGAGCGCGTGCCTGGGGTGAGTTTAAACAATCTGTAAACAGTTCTTTCTCTAGTGAGAGGCCTTCATTAAACGGCATTTCACAGGCGCCTTCTACGGCTTTAATTGCACACTCTGGCGCATAAAAGCCATGTGTTTTACGAGCGATACTCTTGCGAAAAGCATCGAAAAAATCGTCGGGCAGTGTATGGGTTCCAACATTTAAATCAGCGCAGCTTAAAACGGGGGCACCGTTGGCCACAAGGGTTTTGGCGTAGTCAACCGCCACTTCCAGAAAGTTGTTCTTGGCAACAACAAGCGAGTCTAGAATACCGTTAGCCAGGGCTTGTTCGGCATCGATAGGCTCACCGGAGACAATCATCTGTAACGCTATCTCAACACCTGCCAAACGGGGTAGGCGTTGGGTACCACCAGCACCGGGGATCACGCCTAACTTAACTTCTGGAAGGCCAAATTTGGCATTAACGCTGGCAATACGGTAATCACAAGCCAAAGCCAGCTCACAACCACCTCCAAGCGCCAGCCCATTGATGGCCGCAATAACAGGCTTGCATGATGCTTCCAGGTGGTTAAAAAGATCTGGAAGCATTGGCTCAGCAGTAGCCAGTGGTGAGCCAAACTCGCTCACATCCGCGCCGCCGCAGAATAATTTTCCGGAGGAGGTGATCACAATCGCCGCGATGCTGTCGTCCGCGATCGCATTTTCAAAAGCTTCCTTGAGGGCCTGGCGAACAGGCTGGCCCAGGCCGTTAACCGGGGGGCTGTTCAGGGTAAGGATGGCGATAGCGTCATTGGTTTGGTAGTTAACAACCGTATTCATAAAAGGCCCTTATTGGAAAGCGATGGTAAGTGGCGCCAGACATTGCAGGTGGAGGTTTCGTCTTGCTGTGCGAACGCCGCAAGTTTCTTAACTAAATAGAGACAATACCGCGGGGCAGCAGAAAGAGAGGAATCATATTCGGTCAGGCTCGGTTTTGTTTCTTAAATTTTAGAATGCTTAACGTGTTGTGGATAACCAAGGGTGTTGACTAACCGGATACTGCAACGCCACGAAGCTTACAAAGATGACGCCGGGTAAATGGCCAAGCGCAGCAACTAAATCCCATTAAAGGGTGTGAAGAATATTGGTCGAAGGTGATTCCACCCTTTAAACCCGGCTGGAGTATTGTGGCTACTCGGAAACTAAATAACACAAATGCGAGGAGCTATTCCAGAGTATCTAAAATTTATATCGATGGCGAATGGGTCGATCCAGTAACTCCTGCAACACTCGATGTCATTAACCCCACAACCGAAGAGCCATTTGCGACCATCAGCATGGGTAGTGCTGCCGATGTCGATAATGCGGTTGTGGCGGCGAAAATGGCTTTTGAAAGCTTTTCAAACGCGACTGTCCAGGAACGCATAGAGATGCTGAGTGCTATTCTCGACGAATACGGCAAGCGTTACGATGATATAGCAGCGGCAATTTCTACAGATGTAGCCACCGTTTTAGCAATACATGTAATCATATTCGGTCATGCATGCAATATCTGGAGCGAGGGGTTGGCTGCGGTCGTTTGTTCCCACTCAGAACTGCGGTAGCCACTGCATGCTAAGGATTTTTCGCTGCCAAGCTTAAAATCAGGGGGCATTACATTAAACAGTGCTAGTTGAACGTGGCGCAGGCAGTCGCCAGCGCAGGTGTCGCTTGCGGCAAGTTGGCCGGCGTTAGATTCAGCATGCTCTGATCCAGCTGGCCATTCAAAAGGTTTGCATTTTTAGTCGTCATATCGCCGTCTTTCACCGCTTTAGTGATGGCGTTAGTGGCTTGCTCGATCAAAACCCTGATCTGCCTTATATCCGTATTGATTGCTGCCAGTTCGCTAGTTGGGTTAAGCGTGCTGGCGTTGGCACCGCGAGCCTCGGCGGCGCAGATGGCATCGCGTGCCAGCAGGTCCAGACGAATCGGTTTGAAG
>Ga0075469_10000767_pt1 | contig 14478 bp, 7 predicted proteins | sample DEB08_DNA_13_FD_77577 | JGI IMG/M metagenome (GOLD analysis project Ga0075469, IMG submission 77577) | Aqueous microbial communities from the Delaware River and Bay under freshwater to marine salinity gradient to study organic matter... | ecosystem: Environmental > Aquatic > Marine > Coastal ...
TCAGCATAGAGGACACTGCTGTAATAGGCGCCGGTGGGGCTACTTGGTGTCCTATGTATTTGGGTTGGTGTACGTGTATGGACCGGTCAATAAGGTCTTGAGCTAAGGTTTGGAAATCTTGCTTTTCTGGATATTGTTCCCAGAATTTTTTTTCTATTTCAGGGTCTGTGTATGGGATGGTTTTGCGGGTAGCCTTTTGAGCCGCTTTTAAGTGTTTAGCCAATAGATCTACCATTTGGTGTCCATGAGTTTGAAAGGCTTCTACTGCGTAAACATCTACTAAAAGGGGTGTTTTCATAGGAATTTCTAAAGCCTCTAAATTAAACTAAAACGCTTAATAATTAGGGGTGCAGGGCTAAAAAAAAGCGCCACCCGAAGGGTGGCGCGCTACATACATAAAATATAAAAACCAGTAATAAGTATGTATTTATTTTAAGAATGTTTAGTCAAAACTGTATCCGTTGTCTGCTGCCACTTTATCTGCAATGAGATGGGTGAGGGCTACAATGTTTGGATAGTTGGTGTACTTGGTGAAACGTTTAAGTCCCATGAGCATCATGCGCTGTTCGTCTCCTTCTGCAAAAGAAATAACAGCTTCTTTTCCCCTAGATTGAACAATTTCTACCGCCCTATAAAGATACAGTTGCGTCATGGCAATCTGTGTCTTTTGAGCGTCTTCTCCAAAACGTTTGGCGTTTTTCTCTGTCCTGAGTAGGGTAGATTCCGCCATATATACTTCAATAAGGATGTCTGCTGCAGCCATTAACAATTGCTGATGTGACTCTAGATCTGGTCCAAATTTTTGTACGGCAGATCCTGCCACCATTAAGAACACTTTTTTAAGTCTCTTGATAATGTCTTTTTCCTCTGCAAACAGTTTGCTGTAGTCAGGTGTGTCAAAAGAAGGAATGCCCATAAGTTCTTCACCAACTGCAGTAGCTGGGCCCAATAGATCTACATGCCCTTTCATGGCTTTTTTTACAAGCATGCCAACGGCTAACATTCTATTGATTTCATTGGTTCCCTCGTAGATTCTAGATATTCTAGCATCTCTCCAGGCAGACTCCATAGGGGTGTCTGCACTAAAGCCCATACCGCCAAAAATTTGAATCCCTTCATCTGCACACGCCTGAACATCTTCAGATACGGCTACTTTTAAGATAGAACACTCAATGGCATATTCTTCTACGCCTTTTAATTCTGCATCTTGGTGTGAGCTACCTGCCGCTTCTCTGAGCGCAATTCTGTCTTCAATATTTTTAGCTGCCCTGTACGAGGCAGCCTCATCTGCATAGGTATTGGTAGCCATAGCGGCAATTTTGGTCTTAATAGCACCAAAGTTTACGATAGGGGTCTTAAACTGAACACGCTCGTTGGCGTAGTTTACGGCCTCTTTAATAATCCTTCTTTGCGCGTCCAAACAAGCTGCTGCTAATTTAATTCTACCTACATTCAGTGCATTCATGGCAATTTTAAAACCATTTCCTCTTTCAGACAGCATGTTTTCTGCAGGCACTTTGGTGTCTGTAAAAAACACCTGACGGGTAGAGGAGGAGTGAATTCCTAACTTCTTCTCTTCATCTCCCATGGTAATTCCATTGGAGGGATCATTTTCTACAATGAAACCAGTAATATTTTTGTCATTTTCTATACGAGCAAAAACAATAAACATATTACAGAAGCCCGCATTGGAAATCCACATTTTTTGTCCTGATATAAGGTAGTGGCTTCCATCCTCAGACAACACTGCTTTGGTTTTACCAGAGTTTGCGTCTGATCCTGCGCCTGGTTCTGTAAGGCAGTAGGCACCAAACCATTCTCCAGTAGCCAATCTAGGCACGTATTTTTGTTTTTGCGCTTCAGTACCATACAGCGTAATGGGCATGGTGCCAATTCCAGTATGTGCTCCAAAAGCGGTACTAAAAGATCCTGTAGCTCCAGAGATGTAATCACACACCAGCATGGTAGACACAAAACCCATTCCTAAACCACCGTATTGCTCTGGTACCGCAACACCTAAAAGACCCATTTCACCTGCTTTACGCATGGTTTCTTCTGTAAAGGCGTAGTCTTTCTTTTCAAACCTTTCCCAATGCGCCCATAGCTCCTTGTCTACAAACTCTTTGGTACTATCACGCATCATTTTTTGCTCTTCACTTAGATCTTCTAAGGTAAAAACATCTTCACAGGCCGTTTCTTTTACTAAGAACTGTCCTCCGCGTAACAATTCATTTTGTTCTGTTGCACTCATAATAGGAAGTTTATTAATGTTTTAATTTAAAAATTCAAATATTCCAGCAGCGCCTTGCCCAGTTCCCACACACATGGTTACCATACCGTATTTACCCTGCATATTTCTGGCCCTCATCTCACTGAAGAGTTGTACCGAAAGCTTTGCTCCAGTACAGCCCAATGGGTGTCCTAATGCAATGGCACCACCATTGACATTGATCATATCTGGATTCAAGTCTAGTGCTCTAATCACGGCTAGTGACTGAGAAGCAAAAGCTTCATTTAATTCAATTAGTTCTATGTTATTTTGAGACAATCCAGCTTGTTTTAAGGCTTTAGGAATGGCTTTTACAGGACCAATACCCATAATTCTTGGCGGCACACCTGCCGCTGCGTAATTGACCATTCTTGCAATAGGCTCTAGTCCAAGTTCTTTAACCATGTCTTCACCCATCACCAATACAAAGGCAGCTCCGTCACTCATTTGTGAGGAGTTTCCAGCGGTCACCGATCCGTCTGCAGCAAATACAGGCCTCAATTTAGACAGTGCCCCTACATTAGTTCCTTTCCTAGGCCCTTCATCTTGGGTAACGGTATAAGATCTTATTGATTTTTTACCGGATTCATCTAAAAAGGTTTCTTCAATATTGATCGGGACAATCTGATCCTTAAACTTTCCTTCTGCCTGTGCTTTTAAGGCTTTTTCGTGAGAAGAAAATGCAAAGGCATCTTGGTCTTCACGAGATATATTAAATTCATTGGCTACCGCTTCTGCAGTTAAGCCCATTCCCCAATAATAGTCTTCATGACCGTCTTTGGCTAAGGCGTAGTCTGGAGTAGGTTTATACCCCCCCATAGGTATGTAACTCATACTTTCTGCACCACCAGCAATAATACATTCTGCCATTCCAGATTGAATTTTTGCTGTAGCCATGCCTATGGTTTCTATACCAGAGGCACAATATCTATTTACTGTTACCCCAGGGACATCTTCAATCTTAAGTCCCATTAAAGAAATGAGTCTGGCCATATTTAAGCCTTGTTCTGCCTCAGGCATGGCGTTACCCACCATGACGTCGTCTATTCTAGTTTTATCTAATTCTGGCAATTCCTTGAACATATATTCCAAGGTTTCTGCCGCTAATTCATCAGGTCTTTTGAATCTGAATACGCCTTTAGGTGCTTTACCCACTGCCGTTCTATACGCTTTAACTATATATGCTGTTTTCATAAGTCTGATTAGTTTCTTAAAGGTTTTCCTACTTTGAGCATGTGTTGAATACGCTCTAGTGTTTTTCTTTCTGTACAAAGAGATAAGAAAGCTTCTCTTTCTAAGTCTAATAAATACTGTTCGTTTACCAAAGTGGGTTCAGAAAGATCTCCACCAGCCATCACATAAGCCAATTTATTGGCCATTTTTTGGTCATGCGCTGAAATATATTTACCTGCTTGCATGGCATCTGTTCCCACTAGAAACATTCCAAGGGCTTGTTTTCCTAGTACTTTTATATCATTTCTTTTTGCGGGTTGAGAATACCCAGATTCTGCCATTAATTTGGCATGAGCTTTCGCTGTGGCAATCTGTCTGTCTTTGTTCACCACAACAATGTCTTTTCCTTTTTGTAAAATGCCACTGTCAAAAGCTTCATAAGCAGAGGTAGCTACTTTGGCCATACCAATGGTTAAGAAATACTCTTGAAGTACATTGAGTTCTACGTCGTTCTTCTTAAAGGTATCTGAAGCCCTTAAGGTCATTTCTTTGGTTCCACCTCCTCCGGGAATGACACCAATACCAAACTCTACCAAACCTATATAGGTTTCTGCGGCAGTAACTACTTTATCTGCATGAAGCGACAATTCACAGCCACCACCAAATGTCATGCCATGGGGTGCAGCCACAGTCGGTATAGCCGAGTAACGCATTCTCATCATGGTGTCCTGAAACATTTTAATAGCCATATTCAGCTCATCGTATTCTTGTTCTACAGCCATCATGAAAATCATGCCAATATTAGCCCCCACTGAAAAGTTAGGTCCTTGGTTTCCGATCACCAATCCTTGAAAATTCTTTTCCGCAATGTCTACGGCAGTGTTTAATCCTTGGAGTACTTCTCCTCCAATAGTGTTCATTTTTGATCTGAACTCAAGATTTAAAATACCCTCTCCAATGTCGTGAAGTACCACACCAGCATTTTTATATACCGCCGGTTTTTCTCTTATATTATCTAAAATAATAAAGGCGTCTTGACCTGGTTTTTTCTCAAAGGCCTTTGCCCCAATTTCATAATAAAAGGTGGCACCGTCTTTCACTTCATAGAAACTTGCTTTTCCGTCTGAAACCATGTCGTGAACCCATTGGGCTACTTTTTGTCCTGAAGCCTCAGCAAGTTCAATTCCTTTGGCCAAACCAACTGCATCCCAAATTTCAAAAGGACCGTGTTCCCAACCAAAACCAGCTTTCATGGCGTCGTCTATTTTGTATAGGCTATCAGATATTTCAGGAATCCTCTGAGACACATAGGCAAATAGAGCGCCAAAGGATTGTCTATAAAAATCTCCAGCTTTGTCTGTGCCGGCAATTAGGATAGGAAATCTGTCGGCCACATGATCAATAGTCTTGGTCCCTTCTAAAGTGGCAAAAGAAGCCCTCTTTTTTGATCGGTATGCTAGGGTATCTAAATCTAGTGTGAGTATTTCTGAACTGCCGTCTGCCTTACTTTCTTTTTTATAAAAGCCCTGTCCTGTTTTGCTTCCCAACCATTTGTTGGTCATCATTGTTTCTACAAAACCTGGCAATTCAAATAATGCATGCTGTTCGTCATTGGGGCAATTGTCTTTAATTCCATTGGCTACATGAACCAAAGTATCTAATCCTACAACGTCTACCGTTCTGAAAGTGGCAGATTTAGGTCTACCAATTACGGGTCCAGTAAGTTTGTCTACCTCTTCAACAGTCATTCCCATTTTTTTAACCGTATGGAATAAACTTTGAATACTGAAAATCCCAATTCTATTTCCAATAAAAGCAGGAGTATCTTTAGCAACAACAGCTGTTTTACCTAGAAATTGTTCTCCGTAATTTTCTAAAAAATCCAATACATGGGCATGTGTTTTTGGGCCAGGTATAATTTCAAAAAGCTTTAAATAACGTGCTGGATTAAAAAAGTGGGTGCCACAAAAATGGGCTTGGAAGTCTTCCGAACGTCCTTCACTCATAAATGATATGGGTATACCAGAGGTATTAGATGTAATTAAAGTACCTGGTTTTCTGTGCTTTTCTACGGCTTCGAATACTTGTTTCTTAATGTCAAGACGTTCCACCACCACTTCAATGATCCAATCTACAGAAGCAATTTTAGACAAGTCATCTTCTAAATTTCCTACGGTAATTCTATTGGCGAATTTTTGATCGTAAATAGGAGAAGGTTTGGATTTTAAAGAAGCCGCCAAAGCCTCTTTAACCAGTCTATTTCTAACTGTTTTGTCTTTAATTGTCAGACCAGCAGCGGTTTCTTTATCTGTTAATTTATTAGGAACAATATCTAATAGAAGGACCTCTACACCAATATTGGCAAAATGACAAGCAATACCGCTTCCCATAATTCCAGATCCAATCACTGCTACTTTTTTAATGTGTTTGTTCATATGTTATGCCTTAATACTGTTTTCTTCTTCTTGAAATACTTCTTTGTTTGCTATAAGCGAATTAATGCGATCCGCCACTTCAAAGAAGGCTTTTAGCTGTGATTTACTCACCGCATTTTCAACCACTTTATTAAACTGCAACACCACTTGTTTAGAGATATTTCTCTTTTCTAGACCACTAGGTGTTAAGTGAATTAATACCCCCCTTCCATCTAAGGGATTGGGTTTTCTCACTATAAAATCGCGATCTTCCAGCGTCTTTAAAATTCTAGACAAACTTGTGGCCTCTATACCCATCATTGGACCTAGCGCCGTAGAAGGTGTGCCTGTTTTTGGATCAATGCTCAAAAGCGTAAACCCAAGTGTCATAGTAGTGCCAAAATTTTTAGCTTCTTCATTATACATCTTACTCACCGCTTGCCAAGTGGTTCTAAGCGTGTAATCTATGGTTTGTTCTTTACTCAAAATGTTTATTTATTTCAACCAAATATAGTAAAATATATTATGCATGCATAGTAAATTAGCAAAAATGTTTTGTCTAAGTACGCGTGCATGACCGCTTATGATGGATAAGTTTTGCCAAAAAAAAGTCCCAACAATTTGCTGGGACGTTTCTAGATGCCTTAAGTTTTATTCAAAGTGAATTAATTACCCCCGGTAAATATTTTCGTAGAGGGCGCTATATTTTTCTTTGATTATTTTTCTTTTTAATTTAAGGGTAGGGGTTACATGACCCGCTTCTATACTCCAAATGTCTGGAGTTAGTCTAAACTGCTTTACTTTTTCCCATTTGGCAAATTGCGCATTGGCTTCATCTACCTCTTCTTGAATTCTAGCAATGACCAACGGGTCAGAAACTAATGCTTGGTTAGACTCAAAAGTTTTGTTGTGTTTGCGTTTGGCCCAATCTTTAATAAATTCAAAATTTGGTTGAATTAATGCTGCTGGCATTTTTTCTCCTTCTCCAACCACCATTAATTGTTCTACAAACCTAGATTGTTTAAAACGGTTTTCAAGTAGCTGAGGGGCCACATATTTACCTCCTGAGGTTTTAAACATTTCTTTTTTACGATCTGTAATTTTTAAAAAACCGTCTGCGTCAAATTCTCCAATGTCTCCTGTATGAAAGTAACCATCAATGATCACTTCTGCTGTTTTTTCAGGGTCTTTGTAATAGCCCATCATAACCTGAGGGCCTTTTACACAGATTTCACCATCTGCGGCAATCTTTACCTCTGTTTCTGCAATGAGTTTTCCAACAGTCCCTATTCTAAATAAACCGTTTCTCATGTCGTTAACGGTCACGACAGGTGAAGTCTCCGTAAGACCATAACCTTCCATAACACCCATCTCTGCGGCGTTAAATACCCTTGCTAACCTGGGCTGAAGGGCTGCACTTCCCGAGGCTATTACAGATAAATTTCCTCCCAAAGCTTCTTTCCATTTACTAAAAATAAGTTTTCTAGCGATCTTTAATTTAAATTCATACCAGGCACCATTTTCTCCGTAAGGCGCATAATTCAAGCCTACCTCAACCGCCCAAAAAAATAAGGCTTTTTTTATGCCGGTGAGCTGTGTTCCTTTAGCTATAATACTGTCGTATACCTTTTCCAGTAATCTAGGAACAGCCGTCATAACATGTGGCTTGTGTTCTTTTAAGTTGTCGGAAATAGTCTCCATAGATTCTGCAAAGTAAATACTCACTCCTTTAATCATATATAGGTACATAATAACCCTTTCGTATATATGACAAACAGGCAAGAAGCTCAAGGCTTTAGCCGTTCCTCCAGGAAGTGGAATTCTTTCAGAGGCATAGATGGCATTGCTCACCACATTGTGATGAGAAAGCATGACCCCTTTGGGTTTACCTGTGGTTCCTGAAGTATAAATGATGGTCGCTAGCATTTCGGGTAAAACGGCCTCTTTTCTGGCTTCAACTTCTGCTTGAATAGCGTTGTCTTCTCCTAACTTTTCTACTTTTGACCAGTGGTCGCAATCCTCAAGTTCGTCAAAGCTATATACCCCTTTTAAGGCAGTCTGATCCATGATTGCTTTTACTTTGGCGTACACAGTGGCACAAGAAACAAAGCAGTATGAAGCGCCAGAGTGGTTAAGTATATAAGCGTAATCTTCCTGAGATATGGTGGGGTAAATAGGTACATTCTGAGCACCCACTTGTAATACCCCCAAATCCATAATATTCCATTCCGTTCTATTGGTCAGTGAAATCACGGCAATCTTATCATTTGGAGCTACCCCTAATTTAATAAGGCCCCTAGAAATGGCATTTCCTCTGTCTATAAATTCTTGTGTAGAAGTGGCCACCCATTCCCCCTTATACTTAGTTACAAAGGCCTTGTCTAAGTTATATTCCCTCAGTTGATAGTAAGGAAAATCAAACAAACGGGTAATGTCTTTCATAGCTATTTTTTTTAGTGTTGGAAAAATAGTGAAAGATTGCGATATTTTCAAATACTTCCCCTTATTTTCATGAAATTATGAATGAAAGGGGGCATTATTTTTAGTTCTTTTCAATAATCCAGTTTCTAGCATTGATAAATGCTTCAATCCATGGAGATACTTCATGCGCCATCTGATTTGGATAGTAGGCCCAATTCCAAGGAAATATGGAACGTTCAATATGTGGCATGGTTACAAGGTGACGCCCAGTAGCATCGGCCAGCATGGCCACATTATAATCACTGCCATTAGGATTGGCTGGATAGTCTTCATATCCATAGGTACCTACCACATGGTAGGCGTCTTGTTCCATAGGGAGTTGAAATTTCCCCTCACCATGCGAGATCCAAACCCCTAGAGTGGTGCCCACAAGGCTAGAAAGCATGACGGAATGATTCGCCTCAATTTTCACAGAAGTAAAATTACTCTCGTGCTTTTTAGAGTCATTATAGGTCATTTTTCCATGGGTGTGGTGCTCTGGGTGAATGAGTTCTAGCTCCATAAAGAGCTGACACCCGTTACAAATACCCACAGACAAAGTATCCGGTCTTTTAAAGAAGTTCTCAATGGCCTTTCTGGCGTTTTCATTGTATTTAATAGCACCTGCCCATCCTTTGGCAGACCCCAATACATCTGAATTAGAAAAACCTCCAACAGCACCAATGAATTGTATGTCTTCCAAATTTTCTCTACCACTCATGAGGTCGGTCATGTGAATGTCCTTCACATCAAAACCAGCTAGAAACATGGCGTTGGCCATTTCTCTCTCGGAATTACTTCCTTTTTCTCTAAGAATAGCCGCTTTGGGTCTAGCACCAGAGAAAGGTGCTAAAATACCCGTGAAGTTATTAGGAAAACTGTAGTCTAAAGCTTGGTGTTTGTAATTTTCAAAACGAGCCAATCCACGACCGTTGGCAGTTTGCTTTTCATCTAATAAAGCGGAGGTACTCATCCAAGTATCTCTTAAAGAAGCCACCGGTAAGCCAATGGCTACACGGTCATTTTTAATCTCTAGGGTAGGGGTATTGGTCACCTTCCCTATTTTGTGATAGCTTATTGCGGCCGCATCTAAAATAGCCGTAGAAGCTTTTGCTTTTAATTGAAAAACTACGCCTGCATTTTCTGCAAATAAGAGTTTAATCGTATCGGATTCTCCCAGTGCACTGAGGTCTATAGAAGTCCCTAAGTTAAGATCTGCAAAACACATCTCTAATAGTGTGGTAATAAGCCCACCAGATCCAATATCGTGACCAGCTGCAATTTGATCTTTCGATATCATTTCTTGTAAAGCATTAAAGGCATTCTTTACAAAAATGGGGTCTTTGATGTCTGGGGCAACGGCGCCAATTTTATTTAGGGTCTGGGCAAAAGAAGACCCGCCCAATTGGTAAGAATCTTGTGAGAAATTGATATAATAAATATCCCCTTCTTCTTTTTCAAGTACCGGTTCTACGACTTGTTTTATTTGATTACAGTGGCCTGCGGCCGATATTATAACGGTTCCAGGAGCCACCACATCTCCATCCGGATAGCGTTGCTTCATAGAGAGCGAGTCCTTACCTGTAGGAATGTTTATGCCTAAGGCTATAGCAAAGTCAGAAACTGCTTCTACGGCCTCGTATAACCTGGCGTCTTCTCCTTCATTGTTGCAAGGCCACATCCAGTTGGCAGAAAGGGATACTGCTTTTATTTGGTCTTCTAAAGGGGCCCAAACCAAATTGGTGAGTGCTTCTGTAATGGCATTCCTACTTCCTGCTGCTGCGTTAATAAGTGCCGCTACAGGGCTGTGTCCCATGGCAGTGGCTATGCCTTCTTTGCCTTTGAAATCTAAGGCCATTACCCCGCAATTATTTAGGGGTAATTGTAAAGGACCCACACACTGTTGTACAGCTACTTTACCGCCCACACAACGGTCTACCTTATTGGTGAGCCAATCTTTGGAGCCTACAGCTTCCAATTGAAGTACTTGGTCTAAATATTCTTGAAATTTCCCTAACTCGTATTTGGGCGATTCGTATTTTCTTGAAATGGTTTTGTCTACCATTTGGGTTTTTGGCGCACTGCCAAACATGTCTTCTAAATCCATGTCCATTGGTCGTTCTCCAGTTGTCTTGGATACAAAAGAAAACCTTTTGTCTGCGCTTACCTCTCCCACATTAAACATAGGAGCTCTTTCTCTTTCTGCTATGTCTTTGAGTAAGCTGAGGTCTTTTTCTGCTATCACAAGTCCCATGCGTTCTTGAGATTCATTTCCTATGATTTCTTTAGCAGATAGGGTAGGGTCTCCTACCGGTAATGCGTCTAGATCTATGTGACCTCCCGTGTCTTCTACCAATTCAGAAAGACAGTTGAGGTGTCCTCCAGCACCGTGGTCGTGAATGGATACAATTGGGTTGTGGTCAGATTCTACCAAGCCTCTAATGGCGTTGGCAGCTCTTTTCTGCATTTCAGGATTAGACCTTTGAATGGCGTTAAGTTCAATAGTGGATCCAAAAGCACCAGTGTCTGCGCTAGATACTGCAGCACCACCCATACCAATTCTGTAATTATCACCTCCTAGAATGACAATTCTGTCGCCTGCTTTAGGCGTATCTTTTAGGGCGTCTTTTTGTGTGCCATAGCCAATACCACCCGCTTGCATAATGACTTTGTCATAGCCCAATCTTCTATCTTGTTCCGTGTGCTCAAAAGTCAGCACAGACCCATTGATTAAGGGTTGTCCAAATTTGTTACCAAAGTCAGATGCTCCATTGGAAGCTTTGATGAGAATATCAATGGGATTTTGGTACAACCAAGGTCTTTCTGGCATGCTTGGTTGGAATCCTTTTTCCGCTTGAATTCTAGAGTAGGGCGTCATATACACTGCTGTACCTGCTAGTGGCAAAGAACCTTTTCCTCCTGCCAAACGGTCTCTGATTTCTCCACCTGATCCGGTAGCAGCCCCATTAAAAGGCTCTACAGTGGTAGGGAAATTATGCGTTTCTGCTTTAAGAGAAAGCACAGATGCCACTTCTTTTTCCTTATATTCACTTGCTATGTCTGCCCTTTGTGGTGCAAATTGCGTAATGGTAGGACCTTTGACAAAAGCCACATTGTCTTTGTAAGCAGACACCACAGTGTTAGGATGGGTTGCTGTTGTCTTTTTGATGAGTTTAAATAGCGAACTTGGTTTGGACGCTCCGTCAATGACAAATTCACCATTGAATATTTTGTGTCTACAGTGTTCAGAGTTTACTTGGCTGAATCCAAATACTTCTGCGTCTGTGAGTTTTCTGTCTATTTTCTTTGCTATGCTGTCCAAGTATTCTACTTCCTCAGCAGAAAGTGCCAAACCTTCTTGTTTGTTGTACGCGGCAATATCTTCAATCTCTAGGACAGGCTCAGGTGTTGCAGTTACTTTAAAAATAGCTTGATCTAATTGTGCATACTTAGCAGAAAGCATTGGATCAAATGTGTTGTTGTTTTCTTTGCAACTGGAGAAAGACTCTATTCTAACAATTCCAGAAACATCCATATTTTGTGTAATTTCTGTAGCATTGGTACTCCACGGCGTAACCATAGCAGCTCTTGGCCCAATAAAAAAGGCGTCTATAGACGCCGCATTTATTTTGGGAGCTCCCCCAAATAACCAAGATAACTTTTCGCTGTCTTGGGAAGAAATTTCGCCAATAGTTTGAAGGGCGTAAACAGTTGCTGTGGGGTGACCAAAAAAATGAATCATGGGCATTGTGCTATTAAAAATAATAAAGCCCAAATTTATGATTTTATGTCATAAAAACCCATGCTTTTTTTAATAGGATTCACATAGTTTTAAACACTATTCCTTAGTAACTTTTTTGACTTTAGTAGCTGGTTTTTTAACCACTTCTTCAGACACTTTTGACTTTGTTGTTTTGGCAGCTGTTTTAGGCGCTGCCTTAGTAGTCGTTTTAACCGCAGTTTTAGGCGATGCCTTAGCAGTCGTTTTGGCTTTTGGAGTTTTAGACGCTGCCTTAGTAGTCGTTTTAGCTTTTGGTGTTTTTGACGCCGCTTTTTCTGGGGCAGCTTTTGTGGCTTCCGCTTTCGCTGCTTTTGGCTTGGTTGTTGTCTTTTTAACCCCAACTGCAGCTACTTCAGTCTCTGTTTCAGCTGTTTTGGCTTTTGGTGTTTTTGACGCCGCTTTTTCTGGGGTAGCTTTTGTTGCTTTCGCTTTCGCTGCTTTTGGCTTGGTTGTTTTCTTCTTAACCGCAACTGTAGCTACTTCAGTCCCTGTTTCAGTTGTTTTGGCTTCTAGTTGAACAGCTTTGGCCTTTGGTGTGTTTTCTTGAGTTGTTGTGACTTTTTTCTCTAGTAGCGCAATATAAAAACCATCAAAACCACTTTTGGAAGCATATACTTTTTGCTCTCTTGTAAGGGTGAAGTTTGCTCCAGCCTCAGATTTCAGGAAGTGGGCTACTTGTTGGCTATTTTCTTGTGGTAAAATGGAACAAGTGGCATACACCATTTTACCTCCATCTTTTACCATTTTACTGTAATCTTGCAGAATATCTCTTTGTGTTTGGGTAATTTTTTCTAAAAAGGATTCTTGAAGTTTCCATTTGGCATCTGGATTTCTTCTTAAAACACCCAAACCACTACAAGGCGCGTCTATTAAGACCCTGTCTGCTTTTTCATGAAGTTTTTTAATGACTTTCGTGCTGCTAATGTGTCTGGGTTCAATATTAAACGCCCCAGCTCTTTTGGCCCTTCTTTGAAGTTCTTTTAGCTTGTTGGCATAGATATCCATAGCAATAAGTTGCCCCTTATTTTCCATAAGTGCAGCAAGGTGAAGGGTTTTCCCACCTGCTCCAGCACAACAATCTACCACTCTTTGACCAGGCTTAACGTCCAAAGCTTCCGCTACCAATTGAGAGGAAGCATCTTGAACTTCAAACCAACCACTGTCAAAAGCCTCTGTAGTAAAAACATTGGCCCTTTGTTCTAGTTTTAAAGCTTGCGGATGCCCTTTAATAGAATCAGTATAAATTCCTAGCTCCGTGAGGTTGTCTCTGAGTTTGTCTTTGGTTGTTTTAAGGGTGTTGGTTCTTAAAATTACACTGGCTTGCTCATTTAATGCGGCAAGTTCTTTGGTCCATAAAGCATCTCCTAAGGCTTTTTCTCCTAATAAGTCTAGCCAATCGGGTACTGACTCACGGTATTTTCTTATTTTAGAAAGTTCGTCAAATTTTCCTTTAATTCTTCTCTCAGGGGTCGGTTCAATCTGTTTCCAATCCGGTAATTTTATTCCTTTCAAAACGGCCCATACAGCAAACATTCTAAAAAGTTTAGGTCTTGTATAGGGTGCTTTTATCTCGCCAATTTCACTGTACAAACGTTTCCACCTAACCATGTCGTAAGTAGTTTCAGCTATAAAACCCCGATCTCTAGCGCCCCATCTTTTGTCGTATTTGAGTACTTTTTGAACCACTTTGTCTGCGTATTCTCCTTCATTGAAAATAAAGCCTAAAGCATCTACAACGGCAAAAACCAAATTTCTATGTAGTTTCATGGGTGATCTAATTTTGAAAAATGCCCTTCTAATTCTTGTAATACGCTCTGTTAAAACAATAACTGGCTTGCTTAAAAGAATATAAATGGCTTAAATTAATTTGGATGCAAAGGTATTGCTTTAAAGCTAGTTTACCTTATTTGGCACTTTATAATTAATATATTTGATTAAAATATCTGTCATGAAGTTTTATAGCCCCCTTTTTTTCCTCTTGTTATTTTTTTCATGCTCAAATGAAGTTTCAGTCCCTGTCTCTTTTACAGGGGTTAAAATTCAAAAGATTCCAATGGACTCTCTCTCTATTAGAGCCATTGAGCTCATGCAAGGAAATGTAGTTTTTGCGGCAAATAAAGGAACTTTTGGTATGCTTTCTTTACCTGAACTCGAGCTTAAAAAAAACAGTATTAAGGAAGGCAAAAAAAGTGATCTAGAATTTAGATCTGTAGCCCATACGCCAGAAGATTTTTTTATGCTCTCTGTAGAAAACCCTGCTATGTTGTACAAAACAGGAGATCAGGGACAAATGGAGTTGGTGTATACGGAAAATGCTCCAGGGGTTTTCTATGACGCAATGACTTTTTTTGACGCGCAAAAAGGCATTGCGGTAGGCGACG
>Ga0075469_10000774_pt1 | contig 14418 bp, 14 predicted proteins | sample DEB08_DNA_13_FD_77577 | JGI IMG/M metagenome (GOLD analysis project Ga0075469, IMG submission 77577) | Aqueous microbial communities from the Delaware River and Bay under freshwater to marine salinity gradient to study organic matter... | ecosystem: Environmental > Aquatic > Marine > Coastal ...
TATAATTTAGGTGTCGCTAGTGCTAAAAATGATGAAAAAGAAGAAGCCTTGATTTACTATACTAAAGCTTTAGAATTAAATCCAGAATATACAGAAGCTTTAATTAACAAAGCGCAATTAATTTTAGATAATGAAAGTGCTATAGTTATTGAAATGAATTCTTTAGGTACGTCAAACGCCGATTATGATAAATATGATTTATTAAAAAAGAAAAAAAATGATTTATACCTAGAAGCATTGCCATATTTAGAGTCTGCATCAAGATTACGTCCAGAATCAATGGATATTGTAAAAACGTTAAAGGGTATTTACGGTATGTTGGGAATGGATGAAAAAGAAAAAGCAATGAAAACAATTATTGAAAATAATGATGGTGAATAGTAGCAGTCCATTTGCTAATTGTATAAAAAAACTTCTAATTAATTAGAAGTTTTTTTATACAATTCTTTTTATAACTCTTAATTTGTGAGTATGCTTTTGGCTTTCATTATTAAAAATACCCGAATGATCCAAATGATCTATTCTAACTTTTCCATGAGCATGAATTATTTGTTTATTTTTCATAATGATGCCTACATGTGTTATATTTCCTATGTCATCATCAAAAAAAGCTAAATCACCAGGTACACTTTCTTCTATAAAACTTAATGCTTCCCCTTGATTAACTTGCTGGCTTGCATCTCGAAATAATTGAATTCCATTTAGCTTGTAAACCATTTGAGTGAATCCACTGCAATCGATACCAAAAGGTGTTTTTCCTCCCCATAAATATGGGCTATTTAAATATAAATAGGCCGATTCGATAATTTTAGATTTTGAAAAACTACAATCATTTATGGCACCATCAAAAGAGTGATTAAAATAATCAATTACCCCTACATTACTTCCTATGCTTATAGGTATAAGTTCGTTTGTACTTGTTGTAATTATGTCTAATAAATTTATAGACAGCTTGGTTGATAATTGGTTTAATTGATCATATTCATTTTCAGTTAAACTAATAAATTGTTTATTATCAATCCAACCTTCGTAATTATCATAAGTTAACCTTATTCTACTCCATTTTTTTGTAATTTCTAATAATTCAAATAAATCTCCATAAAGTACCTGAGATACCATTTCACTGCGATCTGAATTTTCAAATCGCAATGGAACAATATTTAAGTTACAAATGCCATAATTCATTTAAGTATGTATTAGATAATTACTGAAAATTAATTTCTTTCAATAACCATGGCCGATGCACCTCCGCCACCATTACAAATTACTGCTGCACCAATTTTCGCATTGTTTTGTTTTAAGACATTAATTAATGTTATTAATATTCTTACCCCACTACAACCTAAAGGATGACCTAATGAAACAGCACCACCATTAACATTTACGTTTGAATCGTCCAATCCTAATATTTTCATATTCGAAAGTCCTACAACTGCAAAAGCTTCGTTAAGTTCAAAATAATCAACATCATCTATTGAAATTTTTGCTTTATTTAACGCTTTTGGCAATGCTTTAGAGGGTGCAGTTGTGAATCTTTTGGGTTCTTTCGCTGCATCAGCATAACTAAGAATAGTTGCTAAAGGAGTGAGCTCTAATTCATTTGCTTTCTCTTCACTCATTAATATCATTGCGCCAGCACCATCATTAATTGTAGATGCATTTGCTGCAGTAACAGTACCTTCCTTTGTAAAAACTGGACGTAAGGTTGGTATTTTATCCATGCGAACATTTTTATATTCTTCATCCTCAGAAAAAATTATTGGCTCACCTCTACGCTGAGGTACTTCAACGGGAATTACTTCCTCATTAAATTTACCCTCTGCCCAAGCTTTTGCCGATCGATTATATGATTGAATTGAATAATTATCCTGATCTTCTCTGGTTAATTTATTTTCAGAAGCACATAAATCAGCTAATACTCCCATTGCAGTATTATCATACACATCTACCAATCCATCTTTTTGCATACCATCTTCCATATTTTTTGATCCAAATTTGTGACCATTTCTTATATGTAGATAGTGAGGAATGTTACTCATACTTTCCATACCTCCAGCAATAACAATATCTGCATCACCTAATGCAATCGTTTGAGCAGCATTCATAACAGCTTTCATACCAGATGCACAAACCTTATTGATTGTCGTACATGGAACGGTATCTGGAATACCAGCACTAATAGCAGCTTGGCGTGCAGGAGCTTGTCCGACACCAGCTTGTACAACATGACCCATATACACTTCTTGTACTAAAGTTGCATCAAGATTTATTTTTTCTAAGGCTCCTTTTATGGCAATTGCACCTAATTTAGTAGCTGATAATGATGATAAACTACCCATGAAACTTCCAATGGGAGTTCTTACTGCACTTACAATTACAACTTTTTTAATCATTTGTTATTATAATTTTAATATGAAAAATAGTTATAGCAAATTTACACATTTAATATTAAAAACATTCTGGATAATTATGTAATTGAAATAAAACAAACGATATTTATAGCTTATTTATATCAAATAAAAAATTAATGAAAAGCATATTAACTTCTTTTGCTAAAAATCAATCTTTTATTTTTAAGTTGTTTCTTTTTATACTTTCTACAGTTTTAATTATTTATTTATTGCCAAAGGGAGGGCAGTTTAAATATAACTTCCAAAAGGGCAAGCCTTGGCAATATGAAAATTTGTATGCTCCTTTTAGTTTTACCATACAAAAAAGTAAAGCAGAAATAGAAGAAGAGAAAGAATATTTAAGAGAAGAGCTTATACCTTATTTTGAAGTTGATACTGCGAAAGTTACAGCGGTAAAAACATTATTTAATAATTTTTATAAGCAAAAAGATAGTATTGATTTCGCAAATCAAAGAGATCTTAAAATAAAGGATGTTGGACTTCGCATTTTAGATAATTTATATTCTTATGGATTAATTGGTGAAAACTATTCATTCGATTCAAATAAATTAATTTATTTGAAAAATGGAAATGAAATACAGGAACTAAGCTATAGGCAATTAGTTTATTTAGGGGAAATAGATCGTATTATTAAAAATAACGTTAAAGAATATTTAATTTTAGATGCTGAATTGTTTTTAACGGAATTAATTACCAGTATTGTTATACCAAATGTTACCCTTAACAGTGAGTTAACAGCATCAATTATTAAAAGTAAAATTGAATCTATAAATCCCAATCGTGGTGTCATCGATAAGGGAAGTAGGATAATTGCTAAGGGAGAGGTTGTTGAAGGAAATAAATTTCAAATTTTAAGTTCGTATAAAGCAGTTTTTGAATCTCAAATTTGGAGTAAATCAAACTTTTATTGGTTGTTACTTGGATATTCGTTATTAATCTCTTTAGTTTTCCTAATGTTATTTTTATTTTTAAAGAACTACCGTTTAGAAATTTATAACAATAACACTAAAGTTACTTTTATCTTATTTAATATCATTGTAATGATATCTCTGACCACTTTGGTCGTGAAATATGATGCCAAACTTGTTTATATCACTCCGTTATGTATCCTACCATTAGTATTAAAAACATTTTTTGATGCTAGATTAGGACTTTTTGTACATGTGCTTACAATTTTATTATTAGGTTTTATTGTACCCAATAGCTTTGAATTTTTATTTCTGCAAACAATTGCCGGAATGGTTACCATTCTTACTGTTTCAGAATTATATAAAAGAGCTAATTTATTTATTTCAGTAGGTCAAATAACTTTTATATATGTTTTGGGTTATTTTGCTTTTTTTATTATTCAAGAAGGGAATATAGAACTTATACAATGGGACTATTTTGGGTATTTTGTACTTTGTGGTTTACTAACTTTATTTTCTTTTCCATTAATTTATATTTATGAAAAAATGTTTGGTTTGGTTTCAGATGTTTCTCTTCTAGAACTAAGTGATACCAACTCTAAATTGCTTAAAGAATTATCTAATAAAGCTCCGGGAACTTTTCATCATTCTTTGAATGTTGCAAATCTAGCTGAAGCAGCTGCAAATGAAATAGGTGCAAACGCAATGTTAACTAGGGTTGGAGCACTTTATCACGATATTGGTAAGATGGTAAACCCGACTTATTTTACTGAAAATCAAATGTCATCTATAAATTCTCATGATGAATTAGATCCCAAAGAAAGTGCAAATATTATTATTGATCATGTAATTATTGGAATTGAAATAGCCAAAAAGAATAAACTTCCAGATCGCATTATTGACTTTATTAGAACTCATCATGGTACAAGGCTAGTTTATTACTTTTATTCAAAAGAAAATGAAAAATCAGGTATCGCTTCGAAAGAAGACTTTTCTTATCCAGGCCCAACACCATTTTCAAAGGAAACTGCTATTTTAATGATGGCAGATAGTGTAGAAGCTGCCAGTAAAAGTTTAAAGGAACCTACCTCTTCTATGTTGGATGAGTTTGTAGAAAAAATAATAGATAGTCAATTAAATCAGGGTCAATTTTTAAATGCTAATATCACATTAAAAGAAATCCAACGTATTAAGAAAGTTTTAAAAAAGAAATTAAATAATATGTATCATTTGCGAATAGAATATCCTGAATGAAAAACATAAATTTTTAAAAAAAATAATACATGTTGTAAACAACCTAATTTAAAAAAAAATATAATAGGAGGGTGGCTTGTTTTCTTAGAACTAAAAATAATAACTCAATGTTAAAAGAAAAAGATTCAAAACTACAGTGATTATTTCTCAGGCAGTTTTTAGTTTACAATTTACCAAAAATATAAAGACGATAAGTAAACTATAACTTAGAGGTCAAATTAAAACACAATTTTTATCAATTAAACTGTATTTTAGTTATTATTTTCTTTTTTTAAAATAGGAACTTTATCTTCTATATAATCTAAAGGTTTTGAAACTTGTTTTGGAGCTTTAAAACGGTATCCTACAAAAACTTGGAATATTGTTTTTGATGCTTGTAGGTTCATTTCTTTATTGTCAAAACCTTGATATTTAAATTCACTTCCAAAATAAATTTTCTTCCCATTATAACCTATAGCGGCACCCGTTTTAAAGGAAAAAAATGCTCTGCTATTATTTTCTTCAATTACAGTATTATTAACTGTATCAATTTCTTTATCGTTATAAAAATCAACTCCAAATCCTGGTGCAGCAAACACGTTCGCAAACCAATACTTGTCTAATACAAAAGTATAATAATAACCAGGTTCTATAATAAGCGCGAGTCCTCTATAATCGTTATATGGGCTTCTTGTTGAAATGACTTCGTTTTCAAGTATTTCTTTGTTTGCATCTTTAAAGCTATAATATGAATAATTTATTCCTGGCATAAAAGTTCCAGCACTTTTTAATTGAATTTCTGTATTTGATTCAATAGCTCTTATAGAATAATTTTTATTAAATTTATATTGAGAAACTCCATTAAATACATTTGTAGTTAAATTAGGGAATTGGATGTTAAAGTCACCTAAATTTTCACCGTTAACAAAATTAGTATTATCAATGTAATAACCTCTGCGATAATTATATTCAAAAAAATGTGACCACTTATCTAGCAGAACATCAAAGCTAATTCTAAAGTGATCTGTCTTGCCTTTATTTTCTTGATCACTAGTTGACAGCTTTGGTCGAATACGTAATCTCACAGAAAAATATTTATAACTAAATCTAAACCCATAACTTAGGTTTAAATTAGTTTTAACAGTTGCAGATTTTCCATTATAAGGTAATAAATACTTTAATTGATTATTAGAAACAATCATTTTGATGTTTAGTTGTTCAGTGTGATCTTCAATGTAAGGGTTTAAATTAGAGATACTGTCGATATCAATTTGATTCCTTGAATTTTCATCTGCTGACGTATCTTGAGACCAAGATAGGCTTGCTGTTAATAAAAAAACAAATAACAAAATTAATTTTTGTTGCTTCTTCATAATTAATTATCAGTTTTTCTGCTTTTTGGACTTCTTCTTTTTTTCTTTTTCTTTCTGCTTTTGATCTTTTACTTCTTTTATCTCTTCTTTTTTTGCTTCTGAAACACCAATAGGAATGTTTAATTTTAAAAATAATGCATGGTTTTTAATGCTTGAAATATTTTTATAAACATTTGTAAGGCCATAGTGGTATCTTACACCAATAGTCCATCCTAAACCTTCTAGTAATCGATAGCCAACGCCTGCAACTGCGCCTACTTCCATTCTATTAACTGCATCTTTATTTTCTTCTCTTATGCGATTTTCATTTCCTTCTTCATCATTAAAATTATGTTCTAACCAAGCTTTATACATTAAACCAAATTGAGGTCCCGCTTCAACATATAGATTGTTTTTAAACCGATACTTAGCTAATGTCGGAACTAAAAAATAACTTATTTTTTGAGTGTAATCTCCCAGTTGTGTAATTTCTAAATTAGTTCCAATTTCATTCAAATCAGTTTCCGATAAGTTATCGACACCAAGAGATGATTTAACCAATACTCCTGTATTAAAATACCACTGTTTTTTCATTTTAATATCAAAGTAAAACCCAAGATTAAAATCTCTTTTCCATTTATTGGCTTCTAATTCAGATATGGAAGAAAAATTTAATCCACCATCCAATCCAAATTCCATTTTTCCATTATTTAATTTATCTCCTAATATTAATGCGATTAAAACTTGAGATTGAAGGTTGTAAATAAAAAATAAAAAGAATATTGATATTATATATTTTTTCATGATTTCTTTTAGTTTAAATTTATTATACTTCAAATTTAATTAAATAAATATCGTTAGAAGTGTTTTAAATAAATAATTAATGGTATTTGAATGTATTCTACCAATCTATAGAATTTTCCAAAGTCGTTTATAAATAATCAATAAATCTGCAAGAATAGGATATGCGATTATTTTTAAAATTGTTTATTTTTAAAATTATTAAAATCAGATGTTTTTTGTCTTATTTTTTCAATATGAATAAAAAAAAACAATTATAATTCTCTTATATTTGTTTATAACCACTTATAAAATAAAAGTCATGTCATTGGATAACGAACAAAAAGAAAAGGAAAGAATGTCTATAGAAAGTGAATTAAAGTATCTAAAAGATAACCAAAAAAAAAATAGAATGGGTTCAAAGAGAGTCGGTTTTTACTTTATAGCTGTTGCTATGGTCGTTATAATTTTGTACTTTATAGATTAAATTTGTTTTAAATTTTTCTCTAATATTAAGAGTTCCTTCCATCATTCTGTTTATCTCATAAGATGACATTAGGCTGCCAATATTTATTTTTTTCGATTAACTTATCTAGGGTTTAGTTACTTTAGAATTTCATGTTTTTTTTAAAGAAATTATTTAGTTTATATCCAACTTCTTTAATTAATGTGTTTTGTATAAATTTAATATCCGTTTAGTATATTTGAAAAACTTAAAACAGTAATGAAAAATTTAATTATAATCGGACATCCAAATGTTAAATCTTTCTGTTACAATGGAATTTATAAAACGATATACAGCGAGCTATCTATAAATAATGAAGAAATTGAAGTTATCGATTTATATAGAGACGATTTTATAAGGCCTCGAAAAGTGTTAACTGAAAAATACCAAGAACTCGTTCTATGGTCTGAAAGAATATATTTTATTTCTCCAATTTGGTGGTTTAGATTAACGCCAAGAATGGAAATTTTTTTTGATGAAGTTTTTGTTCCTGGCTTTGCATATGAGTTTGTAAATATTACAAAATTATATGCCTATCCTAGACCATTTTTAAAGGATAAAATAGTGAGAACCTATGTGACACACGGTGCTCCTTCTTTACCAGTAAGGACTTTATATCTCAATTCTGTTAAATTAAGATTGGTTATGGGAGTTTACACCTTTGTATTTGGATGGAGAGTTTCTTTATTTACCAAAACTAAACAATTTTGGTCAGTTCCTTTTGTATCTGAATCTAAAAGAAAAAAGTATCTAAAAAGTGTTGAACGAGATATTAAAAAAGACATCCGGAGGGCTTAAATAAAATTGTTAAAAACGATAAAAGCTAATTGTAGTATTTCAGAATATAAATAAGATAATTACTTTCAATCTAAAAATAAATAGTGATTAATTATTTATACCCCATCATCATTAATTAATTAATTAAAAAAATAGTTTTTTGGTGCCAAAAAGTTTTAAAAAAATGAATTGGCTATTCTTAAAGACATTTAAATTGGCAAAGAAGATTGTGCTAGCCATTTAAATTGTTTTGGTTAGTTAAGAATTAAAAATAAGTAATAATAAAAACAAACTCAAATCGTTATAAATATGAAATTACACATTTAAGCATTATTAAATATGGAAAATAAAGAAGAGAAATATAAAAAATATTTAGAAGACTTGTTAGTTAAGTATAATGATTTGGTTTGGTATGCACGCTCAAGCGAAAAGCATGAACACATAAAAGGAGTAAAGGCTGAAAAAATGAGAATTGAGAACAAATATACTGAAGAGTGTATTAGACTTGTGGATGTTGAGGAGGATAATTGGCAACACGGATTCAATAGCGGTATGTTAGCGGCTTTAAGGTTATTCTCTGAAAGCGATAAAAAACAAGCTATGAAGGAGTTTCCTCACCTTCACACTTAATTTCTATAGAATCACCTAATTAATAAATCGCTTTTCTTTTCTTTAAATTCTCTCCGAAAAATAATAGTTTTGATTTCCTTAGAATTCATTCTACGTTATATAAATATATATCAATGCAAATACTTATAAATAATGTCATTGAAATAGATTTTTTTTTTGATATGTAAAAAATTTACTATTAGCTTGTTAGGACATATTTTTTATACATCCATCTTGCGGTCTGTCAATCTTTTTAATACCGCTCTTTAATTGCAATGGCTATTGCCATAAAAATACATAATCCTGCTGTCCAAACAAACATTGCACCTACTCCCATAATTTATTTTTTATTAGACTCTAAAGATAGTATAGTAATTTAACTTTACTGCCTGATAATAAAGTTAAAATTAAATTTTCTATGGACTTTGTATTTATCCTTATTAATAAAAAATAGTGTACGGGTTGTTTTTATGATAGGAGTTTTTGATTTTACTCTTAGAAAGCTTATACTGATATAAATTCTAATATAATAACATCTATTAGACCAATAAGAGTTAACCAAACTAAAAAGGTAGTCGATTTATTAATTTTTGTTTTACTTCTTCTATATGCTTAGTATGTTGAATTTTATAATATAAAAATTTAGTATAATTGAAAAGTTCAGTTTCTTTAATTTTAAGTTTTTGAGCTATTTTTGCATTAGACTCTCCTTCAAATATGTATTGTAATATTTTTATTTCAATATATGCTAAATTATTTTTCATTATTATGTTTTCTAAATAAACCCCTTTTATTATTCTTTCTAATTCTACTCTTTTTTCTTGAAGCATAATAGTGCTATGATTTAATGGTTGTTCACTTTTTAATGAAGTAAATATATAAGTGTTATTTATTTTAAATTATGACAATTGTCAGTTGTTTATTAATGAAAAATAAAAATATTATTTTCAAGTAGTATACCCCACTTATAATAATTTGTTATCAATATATTCTATATTTTAAGTTATTGTAGAGGAGTTTATTCAATTTCTATTCAATTGTGTTTATGGGGGATGTACTTTAAGAAAGACTCCAGTTTTAAATTAAGATTATTTAAAAACTGGAGTCTTTTTTAAAAAAAATAGACTCTATAAAAAAGCTATGGACCATTTATGAATAAATGTAAGTTTAATCTATTTAAAAGGTTTAGAAATAGCTGAATTGAAAGAGGAAAAATATAAATCCATTATAAAATCCTCTGGAATATGCAAATGGTTTATAATCTATTATTGGATTAATAAATAGGAGATACATTACTTTAAACTTTTAAAAAAAACCTATTGCTATATAAATGGTGTTTTTTTTAATATTTTAATCGTATTCTATACAAATGTATTTACCGATAAAAGCCTCGTTATATGTTAATAAATCAACATCATGTCTTGTACCATTTATACTTATCCAATAATTAAATTCGGAATTAGAACCTAAATTAGTTATATTTCCACATTGACTTTCACGCGATGTGCATCCTATTATAATTATTAATGCGACTAGTGTAAGTAGTATGTTTCTCATTTTTAACCAAAAGTAGTTAATTATAAATAAAGCATAAAAAAAGCTACAGAAAGATTTAGTTATTTATCTTTTAATTTCAGTAAGTCTTATTTTCATTATTCGACAATTAATTTTTTAATACTACTTTTTTCTCCATCATTTACTTGAATAAAATAAACTCCCTTGGAAATTCCTAAAAGCATTAAGTCTATAGATTCTTTGTTTTCTGTCCTTATGTTCTTGATGGTTTTTCCTTTGATATCAAGTAGTCCTATTTCTGAATTAGATAATTCAGAAGGAAGTGTAATAGTAATATATGATTTTGCTGGATTAGGAATTATTTCAAAATTAATATCATTAAAAGTAACTTGATTCAGTATCTGATTAATATGCATACAAATTGCTTCAAAAATATCCTCTTCAATAGTATAAAAAGCAGCGGTACCTACCTGATATCCTTGCTGAACACCATTAATTAAAAATGAAAACGAAACATCACTTCCTTCTATAAAATAATTATCACTTATAAGCCCGTAAGCCTCACCTGGGTGACCAATAAAAATCTCAGATATAGCTATACAAATAGTATCGCTAGTTGAAAGATTTGCATGATGTAAACCAAGTGCCCATCTATTAAACAGACCACCATAATTATCTCCGTTCGATCCGTTATAATCCCATGCAATTGCTTTCATTAATTGATAATTTTCTTCTGTGATGTTTAGATTATAAAAAGCACCATCACTGGCAAGTGCTCTTGCGATACTATTCATCTCACGTGCAGTTATTCTTAATCCTCCTTGTGGAGCAAAATAAATGCCGTTTGTGCCTAGGATATAATCATTTAGATTTGGTGCTATTGGCATAATGCCCTGATAATTATCCCATTGTGCTTCCCAACCATTATTATATCTATACAAAACAGATACATTATTAATATCTATAAGATCTTGTATATTAAAACTACCATCAATCTCTAATGGAATTAATATTTGTTCTCTCATAAAAATATCAAACCGTTGTCCACTAAGAACTTCTATTAGGGTTCCTATAAGGCCATAATTAATATTACTGTACGTAAAATAGGTTCCCGGGATTTCTTGCCGCCACATATTAGCTGTATAATTAGAGCCACTAGCCAAAAGTAGTTCTGATATATTAGGAATTGGGCTCTGGTTATAAGTAGCATCTAAAAATGGGGCATAGCCAGATCCATCTTGCAAACTACTAGTGTGAGATAGAAGCATTCTACAAGTTATTGGTATATTTAGGAAATTTGGGTTTCTTAGTTCATAATCCAATACTTCCGAAATATCATCATCTAATCCTATCGCTCCATCATTGATTAATTTTATAAGACCTAAGGCTGTAAAAGACTTAGATACCGATGCAATGCGATATTGAGTGTTCTCATTAACTGGAAGGTTTCTAGTATAATCTCTATGCCCTATATAGGTTTCAGAAACAGTACCATTCACATTTACATATAAAGACATGCCCATTACTCCAAAGTCGTCTGCAATTTCTTGTAGGGTCGTTTCTAAATCTTGACTTAGAAAAGAAGAAACCTGAAAGAGTAAAAATAAGAGTATAATTTTTTTTTGCATTGGTTTTCTAATTCAGAGTTTGTATTACATATAAAATAAAAATCACATAAAATAACTATTATTATTTGTTAAATTGTATTTAGAGTCTTAGCTAAAATAAAAAAATAAATTTAATAAAAAGTAGGGTTTTTGTTTTATAAATTGTTTATTATGTTTAACAAACAAAAAAAAATATTTAAAAAAAAATGAAACATTTTACAAAATCAATTTTTAGTATCCTAATGGTACTTTTCGTTTTTACATCTTGTACCAATGAAGAAAGTATCGTTGACTCTCAACAGAACATAGAGGAAAGTGAATCTATTACAACTACATTAAATTTGCTTAGTCGACAATATGACCAAAATGGAAATCTAAACAATGATAATCCTACAGGAAATGTTGTTTTTGATTTTTGCTTTGATTTTGTTTACCCATTAAATTTAACACTTAACAATGGTACCACGATTACTGTTAATAGCTTAAATGACTTAGTTGAAGTTATGATGAGCTCTACTGAGGAATTATACATAAACGGTATTGCTTTTCCATTTAATGTAGAAACCTTTAATGAAAGCACAAATGCTATTGAAGTTTTAATAATTAATAATGAAGATGAATTTGAAGCGCTGCTAGAGAGTTGTGATTTTGATGAGACCGATGATTGTTTTTGTACAGAAGAATATGATCCTGTTTGTGTTAGCATTACAGATTCAAATGGAGAATCATTTGCACTATTATATCCTAATGCCTGTCACGCTATATGCGATGGTTTCACTGAGGATGATTTTAGTGAAGAATGTGGAGAAGATTATGTAATTGGGGGGGGCGAATGTTTTGAATTTGTATATCCTATTTCTGTAATATTAGACTATGGTACTCCTGTCACTGTAAATTCTCGCGAAGAATTATTTAATGCCACATATGGAGTTTATCATGTTGATTTAGTACTTCCGTTAGATATTATTATTGAAAACGATATAGTTGTAACAATTAATGGTTATAATGAGCTAGAAGATGTAATAGAAGATTGCTTTGGCGGTGTAGATTTTGTTATCGATTGTTCAATTGAAGATATCACAAATACTCTAGTCGATTGTTTATGGCAAATTGATTTCATTGATTTTAATGAATTTATATATAACTTTAATAATGATGGTAGCTATGAAGTGGTATCTGATAATAATATTCTGACGACTGGAACATGGAATATTCTTGCAGGAAACGATACTTTTTATATTTCTTTAAATGCAGATTCACCGGATTTTAATGACGAATGGATGGTTACCGAATGTGATGAAAGCCTAGAAATGCAAAGTTTAATATATCCTCAAGCGGAGATTTACACAATATATTGCGATGACGATGACGATGACGATGATGACGAAGAAGATTATGATTGTTCAAGCGAAGATGGCATTTCTAATATTTTGTCAGAATGTCCTTGGATAATTGATTTTATTGATTTTAATGAATTTATATATACCTTTAATAATGATGGTAGCTATGAAGTGGGATCTGATAATAACATTCTGACAACTGGAACTTGGAACTTTCTTTTGATTAATAATGATTTAACAATTAATTTAAATGCAGATTTAGCTGTATATAATGATACATGGCTGATTGTTAATTGTGATGAAGAGGGCCTAACAATTGAAAGCATAAATTACCCACAAGCTGAAATTGATTCAATTGATTGTGACTAAGAAAAGACCATAACATAGAAATAAAATAAGTCTTGGTTAAATGAACAAGCAGCATAAAATATAGCAACCATATTAGTTACATTACTCACATCCCAATTTCCAAATGGTTAAGGAGTGCAGTTATTGAAGTAAAATACATTCCGTGCTAACCTGAACTTGCAAATATTGACCATCTGACAATACCCTTCCTTTAATATAAAAACCCCTACTAAAAGTAAGGGCTTGTAAGCTATTAAATTGATAAACAATTAAATAATTAAAAAGCCCGAACTGCACGCACACTATACGCGTAGTACTTATTGAGGATGCTCTGATAACCAATAACGATGAAATCCTGACTCCACGCGAGATTGACAACGGTCTCCGTAGAACTCCAGTAGTAACCGTTAGTTCCAAACCCACCAATCGCTGCCCTATTTACGTACAATTGGTTTAACTCATCCTTACTTGGTAAAAACCAATCGGTATATCCTCCACCATTATAGTCTCGTGCTATACTTGCAGCATAGCTCCCTGAACCTTGAGCAGCTATTATAGCATCTGTATTGGCACTTCCTGTTCCGATAGCAGTACCTATTGCACCTGTTACAATATAATCACCATTATACCATTGTATTCCTGAACTCTGGTCTGCTGTAGCTGCAATTAAGCCGTGAAATTCTCCTACAACATAACCTGTATCTCCACTTTGAAGTATATAAGCTATTTTGCCTCCCTGATAACTCTGCCCAATAGCAAGATTTTGAACCACAACCACAACTTGCCTTGTTGCAGTTGCTGTATTACCAGAAGTATCTGAAACAGTATAAGTGATAATATAATTACCTTCAACACTTGTATTAACTACTCCAGTAGTAACAATACTTGAAGTTAAATCTCCATCTACATTATCTGTGGCAGTTGCACCAGCATCTACATAAGGTGTGTATTGGTTAATACTAACATCAGCTTCCCCTAATATTGTAATTACAGGAGCAGTTGTGTCACCTTCAACTATAACTTGCCTTGTTGC
>Ga0075469_10000775_pt1 | contig 14401 bp, 14 predicted proteins | sample DEB08_DNA_13_FD_77577 | JGI IMG/M metagenome (GOLD analysis project Ga0075469, IMG submission 77577) | Aqueous microbial communities from the Delaware River and Bay under freshwater to marine salinity gradient to study organic matter... | ecosystem: Environmental > Aquatic > Marine > Coastal ...
CTGGAAGGGCAACCAACCGCGACCCTCATCGCGAGCAAGTTCACGGAAGTGATTAGCGCGGGGAAAGCCGTATTGAGTAGCCCGTTGTTCCACGTTTTTGGCTCCCACGATTTGCTGGGAGCAGAATTGGCCGGAGCCTTAAAAAATACGATTGCACTGGGTTCTGGCATACTCAAAGGCTATGGTTTAGGCAAAAACATCCAGGCGATGCTACTTACGCGTGGGCTTATGGAAATGGTCTACTTTGGCAAAGCCATGGGTTCCGATACGGAGGCTTTTTTTGGGACTGCAGGAATCGGTGACCTGATCGCCACCGCCACCAGCAAGAAAAGCCGCAATTACACTTTTGGTTATCGGCTCGGCCGTGGCGAAACCTTTGAGACGATTGCGGACAGTATGCCCGAACTGGCCGAAGGCGTTCGGACCCTTAAAATAACGCGCTACCTGGCCCGTTACTATAAATTGAGGGTGCCCATTACGGAAATGTTGTACCGTATTGTCTTCCAGGGGTTTCCAGTTCAAGATGCCATGAACTACCTGATGACCTATCCCTACGATGTAGATGTAGATTTCTTATAACTTCTTATCTTGACCGAAAACCTTAAGCATGCAACTCCAGATCAAATCCTTTTTGCCCCACCTGGCTGCGTTGGCCATCTTTATTACCGCCGCAGTTTTTTATTTTTCTCCGCAATTTTCCGGTAAAATCGTCAGTCAGGGCGATATTATTGGCTACCGGGGGATGTCGGAAGAATTGCGTCAGTTCAAGGCCGCCACGGGCGAAGAATCGCTCTGGACCAACGCTATGTTTGGCGGTATGCCTTCCTACCAGATCAACACGGTCAGTAGCGGCAACTACGTCAAAAAGCTGGAAAATGTAGCTCGTTTGTACATCCAGCCGCCCGCCGGGCAGTTCATCGCTGCTATGATTTGCTTCTATATTTTGATGGTTCTGCTGGGCGTTAGCCCCTGGCTAAGTATCATTGGTGCCCTGGCCTTTGGCTTTGCCACCAATAACCTGGTGTTATTCGAAGCCGGGCATGAGACCAAGCTGCGAACCATTTCCTACCTCCCGCTGGTGGCCAGTGGTTTACTGCTGGCTTTCCGCCAAAGGTACCTGTTGGGTGGGTTGTTGTTTGGAATCGGCATGGGTATGGACCTGGCCGCCAACCACGTGCAAATGACTTATTATTTTTTCCTGACGGTGCTTATTTGGGGCATCGCGGAGCTGGTCAGTAACATTAAAAATGGCACCCTTCCGCATTTTGCCAAAGCTGCCGGTGCCCTGGCTATTGGTGGCGTGCTGGCCCTGGGGGCAGCAGCGTCTAATCTCTGGATCACCTACGAATACGCACAGGATACCATGCGTGGAAAACCCATCCTGGAGCAACAAGCCACCGCTCAGGATAATTCCTCCAGCAGCAGCGTCGACGGCTTAAACTGGGACTATGCCATGCAGTGGAGCAACGGTCCCCTCGACCTGTTTTCAGCTTACATCCCGGGCGTAGTGGGTGGCGGTTCTGCGGAACCAACTACCGATGATTCTCCGTACGGCAAGACCATGACCCGGCTGGGAGCTGGCCAGGGTAAAAATTTCAGCGCACCACTCTACTGGGGTGCCTTGCCCTTTACCAGTGGACCCATTTACTTCGGGGCCATTATGGTACTATTCTTCCTGGTGGGGCTTTTCCTGGTGGATGGGCCCGTAAAATGGTGGCTCGGACTGGGTACCTTACTCACCTTGCTCTTATCTATGGGCAGTAATTTTGAGGGACTGAGCCGGCTGTTTTTTGATTATTTCCCCCTCTACAATAAATTCCGGACGCCCAATTCCATTCTGAGTGTTACTTCTTTTTTAGTGCCGGCGCTGGCGATTCTGGCCCTCCATTCGATCTTTTCGGGCGCCCAACCCAAAGCCAGAATTATCCGTAGTCTGGCTATCGGTGGGGGCATTGCGCTTAGTATTGCCTTGTTTTTTGCGGTCGTAGGCCCTGGCATGTTTGACTTCACCACCCCCGGTGAAGCGAGCAAAATCAACCGCATGTTTGGGGGTCAATTGCAACCAGAAATCCTGCAACCAATCCTGAAGAGCCTGCAGGAAACCCGCGCCGACATGATGCGCGCGGATGCTTTCCGGACTTTCATACTGGCTGCCCTGGCGCTGGGCGGTGTCTATTTCTTTGTTCAGGAAAAAATCAAGGCAATGCCCGTGCTCATTGGCCTGGGATTACTTACGGTTTTTGACCTTTTCGGCGTGGGCATGCGCTACCTGAACAAAGATGATTTCGAACGACCTACTGCTGTCAACCAGGTTTTCACGCCCCGCCCCGCCGACACCCAAATACTGGCCGACCAAGACCCGAACTTCCGGGTATTCGACACCACGGTTGATCCCTTCCAGTCGTCCAGACCTTCTTATTTCCACAAAATGGTGGGCGGCTACCACGCCGCCAAACTACAGCGCTACCAGGACTTGATCGACCGCTACTTATCCCAAGGTAACCAGGCGGTGTTTAATATGCTGAACACCAAGTATTTCATCGTGCCCGGCCAGGACGGCGCGGCCACCGTGCAACAAAACCCCGGTGCCCTGGGCAATGCCTGGCTCGTGGACTCTGTTGCGTTGGTGCCTACCGCCAATGCCGAAATTGATGCCCTGGGACAAGTTAACTTACGCAAGGCGGCGGTCGTCAACGACGAGTTTGCAGCCTATGTAAACGGATTGCGCCCCAGTGGTGCCGGCACCATCCAACTCGCCGAATATCGCCCCAATCGCTTAACCTACCGCAGCAGTACCGACCAGGAAGAGCTGGCCGTCTTTTCCGAAATCTGGTACGGGCCGAATAAAGGTTGGCAAGCCTACGTCGACGGGCAGCCCGTAGCACACATCCGGGTTGATTACGTCCTCCGGGCGTTGAAAATTCCCGCTGGTCAGCACGAGATCGTCTTCAAATTCGAACCCCGCTCCTATTACCTGGGCAAAACAGTTTCTGCTATTTCTTCCCTCATCCTGCTGCTGGCTTTATTGGGCTACATGGGTTGGGCGGTGAAAAGAGAATTGGCAAGGCCAACAACGGTTGCAACGGAGCCAGCCCCTGTTTCTAAGGCAAAAAAGAAGCGCTAACTGTTGAATACGAACCCACAAAATACGTCCTCCAGCAAGCTGGCGATTCTTGCCCCCTACCCTTTTTCGCCACCGCGCAGCGGTGGCCACCGGGCCGTTTTTGCCTACGTCAAATACCTGGCACAAGCGTGGCCCGGCACCTTTTGCATAACTACGGCTGGCAACGAATCACTCCCTGGCGTAAATGGGGTTGAACTGTTCGATGATAAAAAGCGCAAATACGTCGATCCGCGGGTCGGCTGGCGCGTCAGGCGTTTTCTGCAAACCAATAACATCCAATTTCTGGTTCTCCAGCACCATTATTTTGGCTTATTGCTCTGGCCCTTTCTGTGGGGATTACCCGTCAGGGTGCTCGTCATTAGCCATAATCTGGAATACCAACGTTGGCGCAGTTTAGGAAAGTGGTGGTGGCCACTCATGTGGCTCAGCGAACGCTTTGTCTACCGGTGGGCCGCAGCGGTAGCTTTTATTTCCGTACAGGAACAAGCAGCGGCTCCCCACTTATTCGGGCTCGACCCCAAAAAATGCCTGGCGATCCCGTACCCGGTTGATCAACAGGAAAGTCCGCACCCTACCGTCTCAATGGCCAAACGGCAGGCTGTAGTGCAGCGCCACGGTTGGAAAATGGAAGACAAATTACTCCTGTTTTTTGGGCCCCAAAACTATGGCCCCAACCTGGAGGCCGTAATCGCGATTGTGACCAAGATCAATCCCTTACTCCGCCAACGGGCCCACTTCACTTATCATATCCTTATCTGCGGAGGTGGATTACCTGCCACATACCAGGATTTTAGCAACCGGCAATCCGAAGGCATCCACTACCTGGGCTTTGTGCCCGACATCGAAACATACGTAGCAGCCTGCGACCTGGTGCTCAACCCGATTCAAAGCGGTGGTGGCGTAAAAACCAAACTGGTAGAAGCAGTGGCCTATGGGAAGACGGTCATTTCTTACGCAACCGGTGCCTTGGGTGTTTCAGCGGCGGTCTACGGCGAAAAACTGGTTCAGGTTCCCGATGGGGATGTAGCGGCCTTTGCCGAAGCGATTATCCAGGTCCTACCCCGGGGGAATCATCCTACCCCCGCAAGCTTTTTCGATACCCATTACGGTCCCCACGCCGTCAGCGCGGTGGTTGACTGGCTGCGTTCCGAAGCCTACCTTTCGTAGGGATCTTTCACCAAAAAAACGCTGGCAGGGAGTTCGTCGTAAACGGCAATATCGGTCAATTGTCCGCGCCCACGGTTACCGGAGAGCAGAATAGCGCCGTACGGTTTATAGTCAGCCCAGGGGGTGCTGAAGCGCGGTGTTGCATCGTCGAACTGCGGAAAGAATTGCCATTCATCTACCAATTTGGTTTGGTCGTCGACAAACACCCAGTACTTATTCTCGGGGGTATCGCCCACATTTTCGAAGGTCAGTTGCAGCTGATGACGAATGGTGTCCCCTTGTTGCTGCTGGCCCAGATAGCGCAGGGTTACGCCAGTGTCCTTGAGCTTGTAGGGCATCACCAACCAGTAGGCATCGTTGATCCAAATGCTCCTGGCCTGAGCCGTATATTTAGCCAGGGTATCGGGCTGTGTTTGTTCTTCCCCGTTTAGCCAGATCTTACCTTCGCCCGTATTGATATCAACGATAAAAACGTCCTCCTTGTCGGGGAAATCTATTCGCACCTTACCCGTCCATTTGTCCCACAGCAGGGTACGGCGGCCAAAGAAAGTCCAACGGATAAAGTGGGTATTGTCCCAGGCCGTACGTCCGCCCATAGCTTGCATGACCTCATCAGCCAACTGGATAGCCTGTGGATCGGAAGCGCTGGCCCGGAAGCCCTCAGCGGCTGGATTATCGGACGTCTGCCCGGTAAGGGTAAAAAAAGCCAAAAGTAAGAGGAAAGAAAGGATTGGTCTCATAATCATAATACGGTGTAACTTTCTTATTGGTTAGTTTCAACAACAGCACGAACATTAAGTTCAGGAAGTTTGCGAACCGGTGCAAAAGGCGTTCGGCTTGATCTTAAAAAAACAAAATCCCCCACCTCCATTCATTACAGGAGGTGGGGGAAAGAAAAGCAACTTACTCCATAATCATTTAACCTGGTGTTTTGCCACCGTCAAGAAATTCCTGGTACGTTTTCAGCTCGTCCCAATTTCCGGCAGCTGCTAAACCAGCCTGCTTGGGCCAGGTAGAGGGATCAGCCAGGCGATAGCGGTCGCCGGCATCGTTTAAAATTCCTTGCAAACGATCCATGCTGGCGGCCGCCAAATCCGACCAGGTTTTGATCCCGGCATCTTTCAACAGGCCTTCGATTTTAGGGCCGATACCTTCCACTACTTTCAAGTCATTGGGGTTGGTAGAGTAGCCCATTAGCTTGGCGATCAACTTTTCAACTTTCGAAGGATTTTCGAAGTCGCCCTTGGTCTCCGTACCAGTATCGAGAAATTTCTGGTATTCAATCAGCTCATCCCACTTGTTTTCGTGCGCGAGTTTTGCCTGCTGGGGCCAGGTTTTGGGATCAGCCAGGCGGTAGCGGGAGCCAGCGACATCCAGAATACCCTTTAAGCGCTCGGGAGAAGAAGCTGCCAGTTCACCCCAGGTATTGATCCCGTCTGCTTTGAGCAAACCGTCAATCTTGGGGCCAATTCCTTCTACTATTTGCAGGTTATCGCTACCCAAAATAGTAGCGAAGTTGGTCGTTCCCCGGCTGGCAGGCGCAGCGCCCAGGCCGCGGCTCGCTGCGCCAGCGGCAAAACCAAGGGCAGCACCACCCGCACCCGACTCCATACTGGCGTGTGCCTTAAGACCAGCCACATCGGCCTCGCACTTGTGCAGCGCCGATTTCAGCGAACGCACTTCTTTATTAGCCTGATCGAGTTGGTACTTTATGCTAGCCAAATCTTTTTCCGCATTGATGTACTGCGCGTGATAGCCATCGCGCTCAAGGATGAGTTTATCTATTTCATCCTGCTTGCCTTTGCAGAAAAGCAAATGGTGCAATAGCGCTCCCAACAAGAAAGCAACCAAAGTCCACAACAGCCACCAAGGACAAATAAAATGACAGCAGCCGGTATCGAATAATAATATGTTTGACATAATAGATTGTTTTTTTAGGACAGCAAAAAATTAATTAGCCTTCAGGACTTGCAGTTCAACACGACGGTTGTTGTGACGGCCTTCTTCCGTATCGTTACTGGAGGTAGGATCGGATTCCCCTTTCCACTCGATATCCATCCGGTCGGTGGCCACGCCTTTTTTGACCAATACATCACGAATAAACCGGGCGCGTCGTTCACTCAGTTTAAGGTTGCCTGCTTCAGGACCACGATCATCCGTATGGCCGGTAATCTTTATCCTTTCGGTTGTTTGTTGCAGCCGTTTAGCCAGCTTGTCGAGGTACTCGTCGACCGTAGGATCTGCTTCTTTAACGGCTGAGCTGTAGGGGAAGCGGATGATGACTTTGTTGGCCAATTCAATCACCTCGGTCGTTTCTTTGGCATCATTGGCCCGCCATTCAAAATCGACGGCTTCGAAATACCCGGTTTTCACCGATTCGGTGTCATCAAGTCGTAGGTCGGCCAGTTTGATCCGGTCGGGAGAAATGTACGGTGCCAGCATATCCCTCAGTTGTGTAGCCCTGGCCAGTCCCATGGAGGAGAAGCCATCCGGCGCTTTTTCGGAGGTAAAATACTTGCCCGTAATCACCAGTGAATTGTTGTCTCCCATCTCAGCGACTAATCGATCGCGGATTGCAGCGAAACCAGCATTGGTGTAGGCTTGGGCGTCGTTCCACTGAAAGTCAATAGGGTAACGTTGCACCGAAGTTTCGGCTGGTACGGCTGTCACGGCCTCTGTTTGTACGCATTCATCACAACACGCTTCTTTTACGCACATGCGAAAAGTAGCAAGCGAAAACGCTAACCAGATTAGTAACATCACCAGCCACTTCATAAATGTGGACATAAGTGTGGTAGTTAGTAAGTGAATAGTATGAAAATACAAGTCGTTGGGCTAACTCGAACATCCCCCGTTAAGGGAAATTCTACAACCAACGGTCTTGGGCAAAACGCTATTTGGGGACTACCTTGTTGGAAAAAGCTACTATCGCCTAATCAACGTTAGTACGGCGTTTAAAGACAACTACAGACTATTATTTGAAAGAATACCAATACAACCTAATATAATCATGGTAAATTTAATCGCTACCAACAAAAAAAACGAAAAATTGGATGTTTTTTTTCTAACATAATGGACCGAAGCCCTGATTTTAAACACCGTCCCGGGAATCTGGCCACTTTTAACAGGACAAGTATTAAATGGATATCAAACGAAAAATTTAATTTTCTCCGCATATTGGTATTCCTCACCTACATTACCCCTCGCAAACAGAATATTCTGTATATTTGCAGCCCCAAATAATGCTCATTTTTATGTTTAATAGTTTAAGTGATCGACTCGACGGTGTTTTTAAAAGTTTAAGTGGTGACGCTAAACTGACAGATATAAATATTGCCCATTCGGTCAAAGAGATCCGACGGGCCCTGGTTGCCGCGGATGTTAACTACAAGATCGCCAAGGAATTTACCGACCGGGTAAAAGACAAAGCACTCGGCCAGGAAAACCTCCTGAAGAATATCAAACCGGGTGAGCTTATGGTGAAGATCGTCCAGGACGAACTCACCGAGTTGATGGGAGGACAAGCTGCGGGTATCAACATCAAAGGGGATCCGGCTGTCATCCTGATCGCAGGCTTGCAAGGATCGGGAAAAACGACCTTTACCGGCAAGCTCGCGTTGTTCCTAAAAGAAAAACGCAACAAGAAAGTCCTGGTTTGTGCTTGCGACGTCTACCGTCCGGCGGCCATTGACCAGCTGACCGTCATTGCCGAGCAAGTCGGTGCCAGCATCTACAAGGAACCGGAAAACAAGAATCCGGTAGAGATCGCCCTCAACGCCATTGCCTTTGCCCAAAAAAACAAGTACGATGCCGTCATCGTGGACACCGCAGGCCGTTTGTCGGTCGACGAAGCCATGATGAATGAGATCGCGCAGGTCAAAGATGCGATCTCCCCCAACGAAACGCTTTTTGTCGTCGACTCCATGACCGGCCAGGATGCCGTTAATACCGCCAAAGCTTTCAACGACCGCATCAATTACGATGGTGTCGTACTGACCAAACTCGATGGCGACACCCGTGGCGGAGCCGCCCTGTCGGTTAAATATACGGTAGGTAAACCCATCAAATTCGTCTCTACCGGCGAAAAGATGGATACCCTCGATGTCTTTCACCCCGAGCGCATGGCTCAACGGATTTTGGGCATGGGAGATATCGTATCCTTTGTGGAGAGAGCCCAGGACCAGTTTGACGAAGAAGAGGCCAAGCGCCTGGAAAAGAAAATCAAAAAGAACAAGTTTGATTTCAACGACTTCCTCAGTCAGATTGCCCAGTTGCGCCGCATGGGCGACTTGAAGAGCCTCCTGAACATGATTCCCGGCATCGGCAAGATGACCCGCGACCTGAATATCGACAACAATGCTTTCAATAAGGTGGAAGCCATCATCTTCTCGATGACTCCGCTGGAACGAGAAAACCCCGAGGTGCTGGACCTGAGTCGGAAGAAGCGCATTGCCCGCGGCTGTGGCCAGCAAATGGACGACATCAACCGCTTCATCAAACAGTTTGATCAGATGCGCAAGATGATGCACCAAATGAGCAAAAACCCGGGTATGATGGGTGGCGCTGGTGCACCGGGCGTAGGTGCCGCAAAAAAGAAAGGATTCCGGAAAAGATAATCGCGCTAGCGCCCCAATTTAACCACCTTTTTGTCGAAGGGATTGAGGGCTACACCTTTTACTTTGGCTTCGGCTTCCACCCGGTATTGCGATGCTGCGTTGCGCACCCAGCGGGCTGCTTTAGCCAGCTGTTGGTTGACCAGGTTGCGCGAACCCCAATCGTCGACTGCCGAACGCAAAACATGAAAGCGCAAGTCAAACGACTTAACAACTTCTTCGCCGGGTTCCACATTAAACGTTTCGTTGAGTTCTGTTGCGCCTAGTTCGTATTCGTCCACCAGGCGTTCTTCTCCCCTACCCCGACCATAGCGTTCGATCAGGACGACGCGAATACCCGTCACGGTTTGCGGATTCATGGATTGAAAATGAATAGTGCCCTCTAGACGACCACTACCCAGCAACTGCCCCTCTGGAATGCGTAGTTCCAACTTAACGCCTTCAATTCCCAGCCACTGTTTTACCTTACCGATCATGATGTTGTCTTTGTACTTGAATACAAGTATCGCCTTCCCCCGGGAAAGGGCTTGTCTTTAATCTACTAAAGATAGGAAAGTAGCGATAAAAAAACAAGACGACCATCGTTGAGTGCCTACCCCACGGAATGTCTAGCCAGCGGTTCGCACCAAACAAGTGCTCAGACGAACCGCACGTGCCAACTGTCTTTCAGCGGTTTCCGAAAAGCCGACGACAATTCGCCCAGTGTTTTCACCAGGGGGTCAAAAACAATCGTTTCGTCGTTGATCTCACCCTGGGCGTACAATTCGACGAACTCCTCTTTCCCGACGGTATGCACCTCACCGTCCTTTTCGTAGGAAAAGCGCAGCCGATCGAAGAGGTCGCGCTCGTAATGGGAACCTAGCTTTTTGAGGAAGTTGACGGAGCTGTCGATGCTGCAACCGCTGGCACCCGACTGGGACTCGTCGACGGCCAGTACCACAAAGCGATCGTGCAAAACGGTGGCCCCGGCGCGCAACTGGTTGTTGTGGCTCACCCACTGCTGGGCAAAAGCCGCCAGGTGGGTGGTTACTGCTTCCACCTCACTGCTGGCAAAAGGCACGTTGGCCTGGTAAACCCACACGCGGGAGGTGGGTGATAGATCGGTAGGTAGCATAGGTATAAGTTAAGCGAGGTTTTGTACAATCAGTTCGCTCAGATCGAGGACCATGACTTCGTCTTGCTTTTCTTTGGCTTTGACGCCGTCGCTCATCATCGTCAGGCAGAAAGGACAATTGACGGCGATGACCGACGCGCCGGTCGCCAGCGCTTCTTCGGACCGTTCGATGTTGATGCGCTTGTCACCGGGTTCGTCTTCTTTCCACATCTGGGCACCGCCAGCGCCGCAGCACAGGCCGTTCTGCTTGCTGCGTTTGAGTTCTACCAGCTGGCTGTCGAGCGAAGCCAGTACGGCACGGGGCGCTTCGTAAACGCCGTTGATCCGCCCCAGGTAGCAGCTGTCGTGATAAGTGATTCGCTTACCCTGGAAAGTGCCACCTTCCTTTAGCTTGATGCGGCCTTCGTCGATCAGCTGCTGGAGCAACTGCGTATGGTGCACCACTTCGTAAGTACCGCCCAACGCGGGGTACTCGTTTTTAATGGTATTGAAGCAGTGCGGACAAGCCGTCACGATCTTCTTGACCTGGTACATATTGAGGGTTTCAATATTTTGCAGGGCCACCATTTGGAAAATGAACTCATTGCCCGCACGGCGGGCAGGATCACCGGTGCACTGCTCTTCGTTGCCCAGGATAGCGAATTCCATTTCGGCAGCCGTTAGGATTTCCGCAAAGGCCCGGGTCACCTTTTGGGCACGGTCGTCGAAACTACCGGCACAACCTACCCAGAACAATATTTCCGGTTCTTTTCCTTCGGCCGCGTAGGCCGCCATGGTTTTGATCTTCATCACACTATCTAATGGCCCTCCGACCTTTGTGGGGCGGAGAAGATTTTTAATTAACTAGGCTTTCGTCCACTCTTCCCGGTCGATCGTCATGCTCCAGGCAGCGCCGCTGTTTTCAATTGAATTGAACATCGGCAGCCAGGAACCGGGTCCCGCCGATTCGGTCAGGATTTCGTAGCGCCGCATTTTCAGGATCGGCTCCAGGGGGTTGATCAACACCGGACAAGCCTCCACACAGGCATTACAGGTCGTGCAGGCGTGCAGCTCTTCCCGGGTGATGTAATCAAAAAGGGATTTACCGTCGTTGAAATTGGTTTTGTCCAGTGGTTTTTCAGCGTCCACGGCATACTCGGGCTTGCCACTTTGGATCTTGGTGTAGACCTCATCGGCCCGGTCACGGATATCCATCATGATCTTGCGGGGCGAGAGTTGCTTGCCCGTGGCATTGGCCGGACACACCGAGCTACAGCGCCCACATTCGGTACAGGTGTAGGCCCCCAACACGTCGATCCAACTGAGGGTCGTAATATCATTGGCGCCGAATTCGGGTAGTTCTTCGTCGGCGGCGCCCGTATCTTCAGCCAGGCCCATCATGCTTTTAACTTCGTTCATGATGGCGGGCATATTTTCCATTTCTCCGCGGGGGCGTTGCCGCGCAAAAAACGTGTTCGGGAAAGCCAGCAGGATGTGCAGGTGCTTCGATTTGGGCAGGTAGTTCAGGAACAACAAGACCATGCCCAGGTGCAGCCACCAGCCCGCGCGTTCGACCAGCACCAGCGCACCGTCACTCAGGCCGCCAAACAAAGCTGGTCCCAGCCAGGAACTGACGGCCAGAAAGCCCGTGTCGTGGTAGTGCAGCGGGTCACGGCCCTGCAGCACCACGTCGGCGCCGTTCATACTAAAAATAGCCACCAAAAGAATGACCTCGAAGATCAGGATTAGATTGGCATCCAGTTTGGGCCAACCATTCAGTTCCGATTTTACCAGGCGGGGTACTTTCAGCAAATTGCGCCGCGCCAAAAAGATAAACGTGGCGACGAAGGCCAACACGGAAAGAATTTCGATCGTATTAATAATCAGGGTGTAAAAACCACCCAGCAAACTGGCAAAGAACCGGTGTACGCCGAAGACGCCATCGATGAAAATCTCAATCAGCTCCACTTGCGTAAACAAAAATGCCACGTAGATAAACAGGTGGAACACCGCAGGTATCCAGCGCTTGAACATCTTCTTTTGCCCAAAGGCGATCAACAGCACATTGCGCCAGCGGGCACTCGTGTCTCCCGTTATTACTTCGTCTTGCCCCAGTAGAATGGTCTTCCGGATGGCCATGAACTGTGTCCAGGCGTAGGCCGAAGCGCCGCCGGCAAGGATCAAAAATAAAATTTGCTGCACCATAATTCTTGTTACTCAACTTTACTGCAAAGTAAATAAAAGTATTGGCAATGGGAATAGAATCTCCAGCGAATTTTCGCTAATTCGTCATATGGCCGTAAAGTCTATCGCTTTTGTTGCGGTAGCAACCTGGACAAAAGTAGCGCGCCAGGGTAAAATCCAGGGGCTTTGGTGTTTTTGTAGCAATCAAACCCAAAAGATGTGTTTGCCCTAAGCAGAGATTACCTAACTTTGAGTGCTCCACAACAAACGACCATGCAGATACTGAATCACCGGCAAATAGAACAAAAAATCAGGCGGTTGGCCATCGAGATCATGGAACACAACACCGCCGAAAAGGAACTGATCGTAGCGGGCATCAACCGCAACGGCATGCGCTTTGCCGAGTTGCTGGTGGCCGAACTCCGCCGGCTGGCTAAAGCACCGATCAACCTGACCAATATCCAGATCAATCCGGCCAATCCACTGGCCACCCCCATTACCATTGGTATGCCACTGGCCGATCTGGCGGGCAAACCTATCCTGGTAGTGGATGATGTAGCCAATACCGGTCGCACTTTATTCTACGCTTGTAAGCCCCTCCTGGATATTCTGCCCAAACAGATTGAAATAGCGGTATTGGTGGATCGCACCCACAAGAACTTTCCAATAAAAGTAAATTATTACGGTCTCTCGCTAGCGACCACCATGCGGGAGCACATTGAGGTAGAATTGCCCAGCGAAGGAGAACGATCGGCGTACCTGCGGTAGCGAAAGCTGACCTACAAACTCGAAGAAGCCACCACCACCTCCTGCGCCTTGAGGGTCGCTAAAATTTCGGGCATTTGGCGCACGGCCTCTGCGTAGCCCAACTCGTAGATTTCCTGGTAGCGGTTGAACTGAAAAACGCCGAACTCACCGATCCCTTCCATGCGGACCAGGTAGTCGCAGAGGCTCACCTGGGGTCGGGAATTGGCCAGTATCGAAAGGTCAAAACAGCGATTGGCAATGTCGATAACGCCATTCAGGGCTTTGTTTTCCAGCACCACCTGCGGAATCACGTTAACGCCAATGATAAAGTCGGCCTCGGTGAGCAAGGGTTCCACCGGCAGATTGGACAGCAGACCGCCATCGACGTACAGGTGGCCATCAATTTCCACGGGTTTAAAAACCAGGGGAATGCAGCAGGAAGCCGTAATGACTTCAAACAATTGCCCCGAATTCCGCACTTCCAGCTGGCCACTGTTCAGGTTGGTCATGGTCACGAAAAGGGGCTTCTTGAGCCTGGCAAAATCATTCTCAGGAATGACGGCAGCCAAACGCTCGTTGATGAACGTCAGCCGGGACAGGCCGCCGCTGGGCAGGCCGAATTTCACCAATTTCAGAAAGTTGCTTTGTTCAATAAAATCCAGCATTTCGGAGGGGGAAAGACCCGCTGCGTACAGCACCCCGACAACGGACCCCGCACTGGAACCGGCCGTGACGGCAGGCTCAATGCCTGCTTCCAACAAGGCCTGGATAACCCCTACGTGGGCAATCCCCCGGGCGGCGCCGCCGGACAGGCACAACCCAATCTTTAATTTACTTACTGCCATAGCTACAAAAGTAAGAACGAAACAGCACATGGGCTGTCCCGAAAACGGAACAGCCCATGTTTTCTGTTAAAAAACAACCCAGTGGGTCTATTGTTTGACCAGGCGACGAACTACGCGCTCGCCACCGCTGTACATTTCGACAAAGTATACGCCAGCCGCCAGCGTAGCTACTGAAAACACGTGGCGGTTGCTCGTTCCTGCCGCGATACGCAGTACGGGTTGGCCCAAACCGTTTTTCACCACGACCTGTTCCAGGTCAACAGCCGACGTGATGGTCAGCTGGTTGCGCACGGGATTCGGGAAAACAGCGACGCCGGCACCCCAGACGGGTTCTTCTACCCGGTTGATGACCGTAATATCCGCCTGGTAGCGGGGCAGAATCTGGTAACCTTCGTCGTAGGGTTCTGAGCCATCGAACTGGCCACCAATACCCACCACTTTGAGCGTATTGCCGCCCAGCCCCGTGATGAAGGCTTCGGTGATGTCGGTATCAAAATCAATGCGCATCAGGTAAGTATTTCCCTGTCCATCGTCCAGGGTGACATTCAGGCCACCGGCCGTAACGACATCGGTAATAGTGACCCCCGTTAATTCGACCAGCTGCGATTCGGTGTCCTCATTGAGTACG
>Ga0075469_10000787_pt1 | contig 14241 bp, 6 predicted proteins | sample DEB08_DNA_13_FD_77577 | JGI IMG/M metagenome (GOLD analysis project Ga0075469, IMG submission 77577) | Aqueous microbial communities from the Delaware River and Bay under freshwater to marine salinity gradient to study organic matter... | ecosystem: Environmental > Aquatic > Marine > Coastal ...
TGGGATCGGAAGGAGCAGACGGAATGTATCTTTTAGAAAAATTAGATGGCCTTCACAGAGAATTAGGCTTTCATCAATATACCTCAGGTTCTAAGTCGACACTCGATGTGTTTTTAATTACGGCGGCGTTGATGATGGGAACCGCTGGTCTCCCACACGTGATTGTCCGTTTTTTTACGGTCAAAAAAGTACGTGATGCTCGAAAATCTGCTGGTTGGGCTTTGCTTTTTATAGCCATCTTATACACCACAGCTCCCGCAATTGCAGTATTTGCAAGAACCAACCTCATCCAAACGGTGAGCAACAAATCCTACGAAACCCTTCCCGAATGGTTTTCGAATTGGGAAACTACAGGTTTATTGACCTACACCGATAAAAATCAGGACGGTATTGTGCAATATGTAGCTGACCCTGAAATTAATGAATTGGTAATTGACAAGGACATTATTGTCATGGCAAACCCTGAAATAGCAGACCTTCCCAATTGGGTGATAGGCCTTATGGCTGCTGGTGCATTGGCAGCTGCACTATCGACAGCTGCAGGCCTTTTATTGGTTATCTCTTCTTCTGTTTCTCATGACTTATTAAAAAAAATTATCTATCCTGAGATTACTGAAAAAGGAGAATTAATTGCGGCACGAGTATCTTCTGTATTTGCGGTTATTTTGGCGGGTTACTTTGGTATCAATCCCCCAGATTTTGTAGCAGCAACAGTTGCTTTAGCTTTTGGTTTAGCCGCAGCTTCCTTTTTTCCTGCTATTGTGATGGGAATTTTTAGCAAACGCATGAACAAAGAGGGTGTAATTAGCGGGATGGTCGTGGGCATATCGCTTATGCTTTTTTATATGATGAAATTCAAACTTGGTTTTTTTGGTGGAGGAACTTCAGAAGATTGGTGGTTTGGAGTATCGCCCGAAGGTTTTGGGACCTTGGCTATGTGTGCCAATATATTGGTTGCTTTGGTCATTTCTTCCCAAACAGCTGCTCCTCCAAAAGAAGTGCAACTTATGGTCGATGAAATTAGAAAACCCTAGAGAAAGTGTTTCCTGCTTCATACATTTTGTAGTAGGTTTGTATCAACTATTTTTACAAACGTTCCTATTATGAATTCTCGAAGCTTTTTTTCTTATTTATTAATTAGTGTTTTTTGGGTAGGCTGTACTTCCGACAATAGTCGCTGTGGAGATATTATTGAAAAGCAAATTGCAAATGGTAAATACTATTTTATCTTAAATGCTGATAGTAATATCTTCAATACCAATGGTAGTGAAATTGAATCATATGTTCCAGACAATTCGGTTAGCGGAGAGGTAACCGAATCTGTTTATAATAGCTTTTCTGTAGGCGAAGAATATTGTGCGGAATAAAGTAAATACTTACAGATTTTCTAGAAGCCATTCATAGGTTTCCGATATAAACTCGATGTAGTGTTCTTGAAACCCAGCTTCGGTTTTAAAGGCGCGAATTATTTTTTCTTTTACAGGGACTCGGATGACAATTTTCTGTCTCTTCTGACTGTCATAAAGAATGAAATTAATTTTTTGATCTCCCGTAATAAAGGGGTTTTTCTGCATCTCTATCAACCAGTATTTAAGCACTTCAACAGACCATTGCTGTGCTTCTAATCCCAAACGCATTTGATCGATTTCTGAGGTTAAAGAACCGAAAGGAATGTCGGAAGTAACTTCTACTTCATAGGGTTTATAAAAAGTATATTGCCCATAAGAAAGAGAGCTCACCAAAATCAGTAGCAAAAATATTTTCTTCATAAGATCAATGATTTTTTGATTGGTATATCATGGTCTAAATCATAACCAAGATAGTTTTTCTTTCAAAAAAAATGAAACAATGACAATACTAATACGTTAAATAAATCCATCCATCAAAAATTGGAGTCCCATCCCCTAAATCAATTCGATAGTAATAAGAACCTACAGGAAGTAATTTTCCGTTTTTCTGATAAACACCACCCCAGTCATTTTGATAATTCTGCTTTTCAAAAACGCGTTGCCCATTTCTATCGTATACCGTTACTTTAGAAGCTGTGTATTGTTCAATATTAACTACTTTCCAGTAGTTTTCAAAACCGTTGGTGTTTGGGGTTAGTACTTCAGATATAAAAACCTCAGTATCGATAAAACCATCTCCATTTTTGTCTTGGTCAAAAGTATCAGGAATAAAATCTCCATCTTGATCAAGAGGTATACTGGAGGGATCTAGTGGGTCTGTTCCTAATTCGATTTCAATACTGTCGTTATACCCATCACCATCGTCATCTAAATCTGCAAGGTTTCCAATGCCATCACCATCAGTATCAATAGTTTCATTTGGATTGTTTGGAAATATGTCTATGATATCATCGACACCGTCATTATCATCATCTAAGTCTGCATTGTCACCGGTGCCATCATTATCAAAATCAAATTGTTCTGATGCATTTAATGGAAATTCATCTAGAATTACAGTTACTTGATCGCTATTGGCTAAGTCAAAAACAAGTGTGATTTGAACATCAGAAACTCCATCACCGTCATCATCTGGATCGGTGTTGTTTCCAATCCCATCGCCATCTGTATCTAAACTTTCCGAACTGTCTAAAGGAAATGCATCTTCGTCATCTGGAATTCCATCACCATCATCATCCAAATCTTGATTATCTGGAAAGCCATCTTCGTCTGTATCGAATTGTTCTGTTGCATTCTGTGGGAATTCGTCTTCAGCATCACCAACTCCATCGCCATCAGTGTCGGTGTTCAAAGGATCTGTTCCTATCACTGACTCTTCTAAATCAGTAAGGCCGTCTCCATCGTCATCTAAATCATCTCCATCTCCAATTCCATCTCCATCAGTATCTACATTTTGATCTGGGTCCAAAGGGAATGCGTCATTACCGTCAGAAATTCCATCGTCATCCGTGTCTGGATCAAGAGGATCGGTTCCTATTTCACGTTCTTCTCCATCATCAAGGCCATCGTTATCTGTGTCCGAATCAAGTGGATTTGTACCCTCAGAATCTTCGGTTCCGTCGTCAACTCCATCGTCATCAGAATCTGAATCAAGTGGGTCAGTACCGTTGTTTATCTCTACAAGATCGTCAACTCCATCACCGTCATCGTCTAGGTCTTCATTATCTCCAATTGCGTCGCCATCAGTATCTATTCCTTCAGCTTCATCCAATGGGAAGGCATCTTGACCGTCTATGATTCCGTCATTATCCGTGTCTTGATTGAGTGGATCCGTTCCTATAGTCTCCTCTTGTAAATCTGTCAAACCATCAGCATCAGAATCAGCATCGAGTGGATCGGTTCCATTAGAAACTTCATCTGTATCATCAACGCCATCAGCATCATCGTCTAGGTCGGCATTGTTTCCAATACCATCATCGTCTGTATCAGTATCTTCTGATGGGTCCAGCGGTAAAGCATCCAAAGGGTCAATAACACCATCGTTGTCTGAGTCTGGGTCTAAAGGGTCTGTTCCATCTCTTACTTCATCTCCATCATTTAATCCATCGTCATCCGAATCAGCATCTAAAGGATCTGTTCCTGCATCGAATTCATCTCCATCACTCAAACCATCATCATCAGAGTCTGGATCAAGTGGATCTGTTCCGTCGAGAATTTCGTCGGCGTCTGAAATTCCATCACCATCATCATCCAAGTCGTCGTTGTTTCCAATACCATCGCCATCGGTATCTGAATCTTCAGAACCTTCAATAGGAAAAGCATCTGCGCCATCTAAAATCCCGTCATCATCTGTGTCAGGATCTAAAGGATCTGTTCCTGTGTCTATTTCTTCGCTATCATCCAGGCCGTCGTTGTCTGAATCTGGATCAAGAGGATCTGTCCCGTCTGTACTTTCGGTTCCATCATCAACCCCATCATCATCAGAGTCTGGATCAAGAGGATCTGTTCCATCACTAATTTCTTCTGCATCCAAAATCCCATCTGCATCGTCATCTGTGTCCGCATTATTTCCTATTCCATCTCCATCTGTATCAGTGTCTTCGGAAGGATCTAAAGGAAAAGCATCATCTTCATCCAAAACACCGTCATCATCTGTGTCTGAATCCAAAGGGTCTGTGCCTAGTGAATCTTCCTCGCCATCTGTCAATCCGTCGTCGTCACTATCAGCGGCTAAAGGGTCTGTGCCGCCTGATATTTCATTTACATCGGATACACCATCTCCATCATCATCAGGATCCTCAGTGTCGCCAATTCCATCTCCATCAGTATCTGTATCTTCGGTTCCATCAAGCGGTAAATCATCATCACCATCTGAGATTCCATCATCGTCTGTGTCTGGATCTAAAGGATCGGTTCCTACAACTACTTCTTCGCCATCATCTAGGCCATCGTCATCTGAATCTGGATCCAAAGGATCCGTTCCATCAATTATTTCTTGCTCGTCATTTCTTAGATCATTATCATCATCTGGATCTGCATTATCTCCTATTCCATCCTCATCGGTATCGGTATCTTCGTTAGGGTCCAAAGGGAAGGCATCGTCTGGGTCTGGAATTCCGTCTCCATCCGTATCAGTATTCAGTGGGTTGGTACCTAGCGCATCTTCTTGTCCATCTGTTAAGCCGTCATCATCGCTATCCGAGTCTAAAGAGTCTGTTCCGTCGATTACTTCATCAGTGTCGAGTACTCCATCATTATCATCATCTGGGTCTACACTATCTGTTAAGCCATCTCCGTCAGTATCAGGATCTGGGTTTTCATATACATCCAAAACGGTTATGCTTACCGTTTGTGTATTTTGATTTGAAGCCTGATCCATCGCCTTGAGTATAACGACATAGACATTATCAGCATTTGCATCTTGTGGAGTTTCAAAATCTGTAGCAGATAAGAAAACCAGTTGATTGGTAAATGGGCTAGTTTGCGACGTAAAGTTATTTGCGCTAAAAAGGGCTGCATCTGCACCACCAATAATTGCGATTTGAGCCAATTCGCTTATTTCAATTTGGAGTGCAGCAGTTAAGTTTTCGTCTATACTTATCGTTGATGTATTTACAAAACTTGGCGCTGTTCGGTCTATTGTTATGGTAGACGAAACCGGAAATGCAACAGAAGAGGTGCTGTACACCGGTGATGGATTTCCCGTATTTATCAAAACGCTGGTCGCGGTATCTGAACCCGCAATTTCAATAGCAATTGCTCCTTCTGGATCAGAGGCTTGGACCGTAAAACTCGCGGTATAGGTTGAAGTATTTGTTCCGTTTTGAGTAAACGTTAATAGCTTGGGTGGAGTGAAGTTTGTAATTGTCGCGACAATACTTGAAGCATTTAACTCTTCAGAACTAATAACCGTATAACGAATAATATCACCATCTTTTGCATGGGTTGTACTCAAGGCATTGTCTGAGCTTATTGAAAAATTAAATGTAGGGTTTTCACCATCTATTTGAAGTGGATTTCCTGCTTGCAAAGAGGCCGCAGAAGCGACTGTGGGAAGGGTCAAGTCAACTTGATTTCCAGCAGCATCAGTTAGTGTAGCTCCGTTGTCATCAAGTGCTGTGGTACTCGTGTAATTCAATGGACTAGTAAGATCGCCCTCTTGTACTGTATACAAAAAACTAAGGGTTGATGACCCTGAGCCTGAAGCATACTGAGCCATTCGATCTACCATTCCTGTTTCCAATTCTAGGGTTGGAGTTGCCGTATTAACCAACACAATTTCATTAAATGTTATGCTGATTGGAATAAGGTCGCTGTTCGATGGGTTAGCATCATTGTCTGTGTATCGCCCAGCTGCTGCAGAAGTTCGGACAGATACAACAGTTGGGGCTGTTTTATCAAAATAGACCGCTGTCCCTGAGGTGACTGCTGAAATACCTATGTTGCTATTTCCATGCGTATCCGTTGTGTTTAAAGAGAAAGCTATAGGGCCTTCTGGATCAGAGGATTGCATGACATAACTATAAATAATCGTATTGGTCCCTAAAGTTGTAGTGGTTGAGGAGGTTCCTGAAGCAATACTTGATAAAGACGAGCTCAGAAGCGTTTCGTTTGTTGTGAATTTTACATAAACCGTATCTCCCACCTTTGCCAAGGTCGAAGAGGCATTATTTGAATACATTTCAACGGGTGAAATAAGGGGAGGAGTCGTATCGATAGTAAAAGTGATGCTGTCTGTATCTGAGTAAACATTCCCCAAAACGTCTGTTCCAGATACGGTAAAACTAATTGCGCCATCTGCATCCCCATATAAAGAAACGTCAAACAAATAAATCCAAATTGCTGAAGATGAAGTTCCGCTTAAAGCTGAATAGGTCGTGCCGTTAAAACTGAACGTAGGGGTTGAGGTCATCGCTTCAGAAAAAGTAGCCGTTACAGTTACTACATCTGTTGCACCAAGAAGATTATCACCATCCGTGTCTAGTAAAATAACCGTTGGAGGTGTGGTTTCAGTAACAAAAGTAAGGCTTACATTACTCGACAGGAGTTTGCCTTCTGCGGTATCCGTAGCAGTAACCGTAATGTAATAGGTGCCAGCAGAAAGTCCAGTCGTGTCCCAGTTGGTTGTAAAAAGCGTAGAAGAGGTCTGCGCCATGGTCACGTTACTCAGCGAAGCAATCGTAGGCGATGCCGTTATTATTACGGGTGAATTCATTGGAATCGTAAAACTCGCCGTAAGACTTATTTGTTCTAAATAATCAATGACTAAATCTCCATCTGTGATTAAGTATAATTCTGCTTGAGAAGGACAGGTTCCCCATTGAGGGTGGTTAGCAGAAATAAGTGGAGCGAGTCTAGAAAAATTACTAGGCTCAGAAGTAATATTAGTGACACACCATTTTGAAATATCTTGGTTGAAGGAACTAGCATCATTAAACATATCATCCATGTTTGTAGCGCTTGATGTATCCCATTCACCTATATCCTGATCAAAATCAGAAGCAGCTCTAAACATGAGAGACATATTCGTTACTTTAGAAGTATCCCAAGCACTAATATCCTGATTGAAATCAGAAGCTTGCGAAAACATATAGCTCATATTGGTCACATTAGAAGTGATCCAATTATTAATACTGTTACTCCCACCATTGTTAAAAGCATTGGCATCATAAAACATTTGGTTGATAACCGATACATTTGAAGTGTCCCAATCGCCAACCTCTTGATTGAAAAGAACTGCATGCTGAAACATACCATTCATTCTGGTCACATTAGTAGTGATCCAATTATTAATACTGTTACTCCCACCATTGTTAAAAGCACTTGCTTGAGAAAACATAAGGGACATTTCATTAACATTAGAGGTATCCCAGCTTCCTATATTTTGATCGAAAGAGCTTGCATTAGAAAACATCTGAGACATAACCGTTACATTTGAAGTGTCCCATGAGCTAATATCATCGTTAAATGTTGTTTTTGAATCAAATAAACCAGACATATCGGTTACTTGAGAGGTACAAACACAGGTCATGTCGTCCCCATTGGTAACTCTGGTGCGCAGCACAGTTTCATCCACAACGATATATGCTTTTCCATTTATAATTGCCGTTTCAGAAACATTAGCCGTAGGGCATTTTATCGTAACCCCATTGGTGTCTAGCCAGATTCTTCGCTGAACGTCTAAGGTTAAACTAGTAGTGTCTGAATAAGCCAAACCACCGGCGTCAAAACCAGCTACCGTGATGGTGTAGGTCCCCGTAGAAATTCCTGTTGTGTCCCAGGCATAATACCAAGTGGTTGAGGCGGTTTGTAAAGACAAATCTGCATTGCTTACAATTCCGGGAATACTAATCGTTGGTGTAGCCAGCATATCTTGGGAAAAAGTAGCTGTGATTGTCACCAGTTGCGTTAGGTTAACGATATTGTCGCTGTCAGATGAAGTTAATACAACTGTAGGAGGCTGATTGTATTTTATGGCATAGGAAGCCGAGGCTGTATTGCTTATCCCTCCAAGGTCCTCAAAGGTATTCGTTGCAATGGACACTTCCACCAATACATCGGTAGAGGTGGGTGAAACCGTCAAGGAGTAACTACTTCCACTTCCAGATAAACTTTCTAATGTACATCCGCTACACGCAAAATCGCTCAACACCAATGATGTAATATCTTCATTTGAACTAACCGTTAAGATAATTGGGTTCGTCGCTGTAGGTGATGTTAGTGATGAACTTATGGTTATCCTTGGAGGAGAAAAATCAAAAAAGGACCCTCTCGGTAAAGGGTATCCCTGGTTTACATTTGCATCGATGGTGAAATTATCCACGAAATGTGTGCCTCCCCAGCCGGTGGTATATGTGCTCTCATTTTTCATGTCCGCAGTTGATTTTCCTGTGGCCGCTTGTGAAGACGACTCTAAAGCGCGTTCATTATCAAAATAAGAAGTTACTCCAACAGCACTCCAAGGTTGTTCTACACTAGGGTCAACTTCTGCTACTCCAATTGTTGAGGAAGCAATAGAGGTGATTACATTATATTCAACAACATATCCTGCAAAGTCATCGAACTTTCCTACAAGTCCACCAACAGTATTTTCCCCTAAAATATCCCCCGAAACATAATTGTATTGTACAGTGAAATCGGTTGTCGTACCCTCTATTTCTCCTGCAATTCCTCCAACATAATCTGTCCCAGTTACATCCGCGAGAGAAGCCAATAGTCGTAGTGTTTTCCCCTGCCCTATATTATCAATTTTACCGGCTATTCCACCGGTGTAGTTTGCTCCTGTAATAGAAGAATTACCGTACACTATACTTAGCTCTAGCTCTTGGTCAGAACTATGTCGCCCTGTTATTCCTCCAACATAATTACTCGCACTACTGCTCCCGGTAACGTCTCCCTTAAACGAGGAGTCATAAACCGTAGAGGAACCCGACATATATCCAGCTACTCCACCTAAATATTCAGTACCCAGAGAAGACCCATCAATTGTTCCGGTTACCCTAACTTCATAAATCCTAAAGGAACCATTTGCTGCCCCTATTACTCCACCAACATTTATTCCTCCAGAGGTTTCGGTGAAATTAACATTCTCAAGGGTTAACTTAGCTACTTCCCCCGAACTGGCTTGGGAAATAAAGCCTAAGTTGTCCGAACTACGGCTAAGAGTTAGATTGGCTATTTTAAAATCTGAACCGTTGTAATTTCCTTTAAAGACTCCTCCTCCATTGGCAATGGGTAACCATCCATCATTTGTTCCATTGGCATTACAATCATTGGGGTCGTCGTATTTGTTCCCGTTACCATCATCATCCGAGTCGTCCCAAAATTGGGTCTTACTGGCATCAATATTTGCTGTTTGTTGAATGTATTTCTCCCAAGAAGAAGGGTTTTCGGAGATCCAAAGCAATTCGGATAAGTTTGAGATCAAATAACGGTCAGACCGAGTTCCAGTCCCTGTTGGAGTAGATGCTACTGTTGGACAAACAACCGGTAAAGAAAAGTTGCGCGAATAGGTTCTGGAATCTGAGGTCGCCATTTGTACACGAACAGTAAACACCTTATCTGGTGAAATATCTGCTACCCCAGCAGTATTGATGTTCAATGAAGTTCCATCGCTTCCAATAGCAAATTTATTGTTTTCTTGTTGTCCTGCTGGTAAAGAGAAATTTGCCATTGTTGACGCACTCGGATCCAAGATGGAAAGAACTCCAATGGTAGTTCCTGAGATCGAGGTATCGGTAACATTATATGAACTCAACGAAAGGTCAGTCCAAACACTCAAGTAAGGAAACCCATCATTTACCGCTGCATTATGGCTCCAAAAAGTTGGATCATTAAACCCTATTAGATCATTTAATGGATCTGCGGTCAACTCAGCGTTGGTCTTAGAACCAACATTTGACAAAACATGTGAAGCAGCATCTCGCTGGCCAAAAGAATCTTGACCTGGGTTTATTGTTTCATCATAATAAATATTTGTGTAAGTCGCTACTTTTGAACCAGATTGACCATCCCCAACTAAATAACCTAAATTAGTAGAGTTAACATTCTCAAAAGTAGCTGAAACATAAATATTTTTTATGTCGTAATTATTTGAGTTTGGTATCCCTCGAAAGTTAATTGTTCCTACCTGAGTGTATCCGGGACCTTTTCCAATAATTTTACCTCTAAAATAACTATTCTCAATCCCGTATCCACTGTTGTTGCCTATTAAACCTCCTATTAATTGAGAACCATTTGTGGGAGAAGAAATGGTTCCATTAAAATATGAACTCGTTAATTTAGACCCTCCAGCTGCAGCAACAGAACCTACAATACCGCCAATGTATGAACTCTGTTTTCCAGCAATAGTTATCGTTCCCTCGAAGAAAACTTCATTTAAATCAAAGCTGCGAGAAGAATTGCTCACTTTACCAATAATTCCGCCCACTTCGTGAAGTGAGGATGTTGTGTTTACTGTATAGTTTGCTTCCAAAAAACCAAGGCTCGAAATTCCCGCATTAGAAGCGCCACTTGTGTCAGCGACAAAACCAACATTATCGGAAGAATCGCGGTCAATTGTTAATCCGATAATACGGTAATATCCCCCATTATAATTTGCTTTAAAACCGCCACTTCCTAGGGTAGCTATGGGTAACCAACCATCATTATCTCCAGTAGCAGTTGCGTCGTTTGAATCATTATAATCGTTACCGTCACCATCGTCGTCATTATCGTCCCAATACTGGGTTTCAGAGGCATCAATATCTGCCGTTTGTTGTAAATAGACACCTTCAGCCCAATAGGTAGAATCTTCGGTGACTTTTAATAAATTGGCTAAGGAGCTGATTAGATAAGGATCTGATGAGGTTCCAGAGCCAGTGGGAGCCACTGCCGCTGTTTGCGCCTGACTTATCTTCCCCAAAAAAAAGAAGAGAAGCACTACAATATATTTAATCTCTCTAATCTTAACCATCTTTCCTTGGTGATTCTTCTTTTTCTTCTTTTTCAGTAAACTTAAAGCGCAACATCAACTCGTGGGTTGCTCCTTGGATTGCCGTTTTATTGTTCCGATTCATGAATTCATATCCATAACCCAACGTTACTCCTTTTATACTTTTAATTGAGAAAAAGAAAGCAAGGTTTTGATTATTTGAGAAACCTGAGCCAAGCGTAAATTGCTTTTGATAGGTCAATGCAACTGTTGTGGTTATTAAATCAGGACTATTTTGAATTGATCTAAAAACAACTACTGGTTCTAAAGAAAAGGAAGTGTTTAAATTATAGGTTGCGCCACCTGAAAAATAAAAATAAGGAACATCAGTTGCTTTAGTTTTTATGATTTCATTGTCTTGAAAACGTTTTCTACTAAAAAGACTAGGCACTCCTATTCCTAAAAAATATTGAGGTGTTTTCCATTGAATCCCTACTCCCAAAAGCGGCTTATAATAACCTGAAACGGGTGCTAGGGCAGGATTATAGTCCGATGTTAATCTTTGTAAACGATCAACGTTAATATTGTTAAAATATCCTCCCCCTTTAATTCCCAAAAACAGTGTTTGAGATTGTGATATTTTTACTTCATAATTATAATCAATAGTAAACGTGATTTTATCTTCAATAAAAACACGATCGTTTTGAGCAGTAAAACCGATGTAAACATTTTTCTTTTTTGGTAAAAAATATAATAGATAATTAGTTTTAGGAGCGCCATCCACACCACTCCACTGACTTCTACTATTAAGAGAAACAAAACTACCTTGTGTTCCAGTAAAAGCTGGATTATAAATACTCATATTAGATTGGCTGAAGATAATATGAGCCTCTTGAGCCTGAGCATTTAAGGTAAATAAAAAAAGTGTTGTTAAAAATGAACCCTTCAAATTATAATATAAATAATAGTGCAAAAAATAACGACAGAAACAATCTGTACATAGGTATACAAAGTTACAATAATTTTAAACTTGATAGAAAAAATAAATCCAATAAAAAAACTCATTAATGTATTTTATTGGGCTGGATTAAGTGACGCTATTTTTTAAAAACAATAGCAGAAGCACCTCCACCGCCATTACATATTGCAGCAGCACCAAGGCTCACGTTTTTATGCTTCATCGCATTCAGTAAAGTCACTACAATTCTAGCTCCTGAACACCCTAAAGGATGACCTAATGAAACTGCTCCCCCATGAACATTCACCAGTGTCGAATCCAATTCTAAAAGCTGCATATTAGCCAAACCAACAACAGAAAACGCTTCGTTGAATTCAAATAATTCCACTTCATCAAGAGATACATTTGCTTTAGCGAGTGCCTTGGGTAGGGCTTTAGCTGGCGCTGTAGTAAACCATTGAGGTTCTTGAGCTGCATCGGCATATCCTTCGATTGAAGCTAAAGGGGTCAACCCTAAGGTTTTTGCTTTCTCTTCAGACATTACAATTACGGCAGCTGCACCATCGTTGATGGTAGACGCATTTGCAGCTGTTACGGTTCCTTCTTTGGTAAAAGCTGGACGTAAATTAGGTATTTTATCTATGAGAACATTGGTGTATTCTTCGTCTTCAGTAATTTGTTTATCCTCACCTCTTCTTTGAGGAACAGATACTGGAACAATTTCGTTTTGCATCACACCACTTTCCCATGCTGCTGCACTTCTTCGGTACGATTCAATAGCAAAGGCGTCTTGATCTGCTCTAGATATGTGATGTTTCGTTGCTGTTGCATCTGCGTAAGTACCCATAGCCACCTGATCAAAGGCATCTACTAAGCCGTCTTTTTGCATGACATCTTCTAGTTGAGTTCCACCAAACTTCACTCCTGTTCGCATAGGAACAATATGTGGAGCAAGGCTCATGTTTTCCATACCTCCTGCAACAACAACCTCTGCATCGCCAAGAGCAATTGCTTGAGCTGCCATCATGATGGTTTTCATTCCCGAGGAACAAACTTTATTTACCGTTGTACAGGGCACAGTGTCGGGGATACCTGCAAATATTGCTGCTTGACGAGCAGGTGCTTGACCAACCCCGGCTTGCAAAACATTTCCCATATAAACTTCATCAACCTCAGTAGCATCCAACCCAATAGCCTCAAGAGCTCCCTGAATTGCAATGGCTCCCAACTTGGGAGCAGGCACCGTTGATAATCCGCCCATAAATTTTCCTAATGGGGTTCTTTTTGCAGAAACAATAACTGCTTTATGCCTTTTCATACGCTATTTTTTATTGTTGAATTTGTTCGCTATTGAAGCAAATATACTACCATATATAGAATGCACCAAGCTGGATATTGCTGAAGGAATTGCTGTTGCTGGGTTAATGAAGTTTTCCCGAGCCAGTACTGCACCCAAACCAGAATTTTGCATCCCCACTTCAATGGCTATGGTTCTACTAACCGCTTCGTTTTTGAAAATGATTTTAGACACAATATATCCCAGTAAAAAACCGAGTAAATGTAAAATCAAAATTGCACCAAGAAGCTGGATTCCTGAATTCAAGATGATTTCTTTACCCTGACCAATAATACTCGCTACTATTAGTGTGATTAATATCACCGCAATTGGCGGTGCAAAAGGAACAATTTTATGGGTTACTTTGGGTAAGAATCGATTGAGTATAACGCCCAGAGCAACTGGAAACAGCACAACTTTAAGTGTACTATAAAACAAACCCAATGCATCAACTTCCAAATAACTTCCAGACAAATAACTGGTCAACAAAGGGGTCATTATAATTGCTGCTAAAGTAGAAACTGTAGTCATAGTAACCGATAGAGCAACATTGGCCTTTGCCAAATACGCAATAACATTAGATGCTGTACCACCCGGACAGCTAGCAACTAAGATAAGACCAACTGCAAAAAAGGGAGGTAATTGAAAAAGAATTCCCAAAACCCAACCTAAAAAAGGCATGATGGTGAATTGTAATAGAATTCCACAAAGAACCCACTTAGGCGTTTTTATCACGTGTTTAAAATCACTCCACTGCAACGTAAGTCCCATACCCAACATAATGCCTCCCAAACCATAGGTAATCCACGGGCCTGAAAACCAAGTGAAGCTGGGAGGATGTATTAAGGCGATTAAAGCACAAGCTGTAACCAAAAAAGGAAAGGAGCGCGTAAAGAGTTCAATGAATTTCATAGTTTAATAAAGTTACTTTATTTCAAGTTAAAAAAATAGTTTTTCCTGTAAAGGAAGACTGCTAAAAATTTCGGTTTGTTGTAACAATTTGATACTTTGTGCTACTTATGCAGTATAAACTAAATCAATACACCATGAAAGAATATGCTTTTTACCTCATTTTAAGTCTGCTTTTTGTTAGCGTCCAGGCACAAGAAGTTTCTTTTACAGAATATGA
>Ga0075469_10000804_pt1 | contig 14123 bp, 11 predicted proteins | sample DEB08_DNA_13_FD_77577 | JGI IMG/M metagenome (GOLD analysis project Ga0075469, IMG submission 77577) | Aqueous microbial communities from the Delaware River and Bay under freshwater to marine salinity gradient to study organic matter... | ecosystem: Environmental > Aquatic > Marine > Coastal ...
TTCGAATTACCCGTTAGTCCAACTGGCAACTGGCAACTGATTACATCATCATCGCTCCAAAAATACCAAACACAATCATTAACGCATAAAAACCAACAATAATCGCCATAAAAATACCCCAAAATTTATAATGGGATTTTAATTTACCAAAAGCTTCTGTCAGTATTGGTTCGTCATTCAGCTTTAAAGCTCGTTGCGTTTTAGTAGCAAATTGGTAACTATACAAAGTAGGAATGAACCAAATGAGCGAAAAAATCAAATATACCGCAGCTATCATACCGCCAGACAACATGGCAAAAGCAGGATTATCTGACATTTCTGGCATGCTACTAAATATTGCACCTGCTGAAAAAGAGCCTAACACCATAAAGCCAATAAAAACAAAATTTACAATGGCTATAAACTTAGCCCATTTAGCCGTTTCGCCTAAAAAGCCTTTGGCGGCATCAGAAAGGCCTGTCTGATTACTTGCATAATTTCCATCTAGAATTTCGGATTCCATGTTTAAAATGTTTTAAAGTGGTTTAAAATAATCATTTACATTCATCAAATCTATCCAAATTTTCACTACTATTCAAACTATTTTGCCTAATAATTTTCTACCTTCATCAATCTTAGCATAATTTTCAACTGTTATTAAAATCGTTTCGACGTTGCCTATTTACTTGCTAAGTAAGCAACCTCACAACATAAATCACCAATTATTCCTCTCCTAAATTTATTATCTTAAAAGTGTTGCAACTTTTTTGCTGCGCTTCGGTCTTTCTCCATATACTCATTAAAATCACCGACCAATCAACACCCAATGTTTCGTAATTACCTTAAAGTTGCCCTGCGTAATGGCATTAAAAACAAGCTTGTTACTTTCATTAATATTTTTAGCCTTGCCTTAGGAATTGCCGCTTGTTTACTTATTTATTTATTTATCCAAGATGAACGAAGTTTTGATGCTTTCCATGAAAAAAAAGCGCAAATTTATCGCCTAGACGAAGTACAAAGTTTTCCTGGCACCAATACCCAAAAAGTTGCTTTATCTATGCCCGGTATGGGCCCAAATATGCAAAAAGACTATCCTGAAATCTTAAATTACACGCGTTTTTGGGGTCGTGGTCGACAATTATTTGAAAAAGGTGACCAGCGATTATTGATAGAGAAAACAGTTGCTGTCGATAGTACTTTCTTACAAATTTTTGATTATCAATTATTAGCAGGCGACCGAGCAACTGCCTTGAATGAACCGAATACAATTGTGCTAAGTCAGGAAACAGCTAATAAATTTTTTGGCAATAATAATGCAATTGGGGAGTCTCTAAAGTATGGAGATGAGAATTTTCAAATAACAGGAATCATTGAAAATGCCCCAGAAAATACGCACCTCCAATATGATATCCTAGTATCTATTCCCACTTTCAAAAAGGACAATCCTAATTTTGACAATCAATTTGGTGGAAATTTTTTGAATACTTATTTACTCTTTGAATCGGCTACAGATGTAGCGAATTTAGAAAGTAAAATGCCCGATTTCTTATTGCGCCACATGCCACCAGATGATGATAGTGGGCAAACAATCAATGATTTTTATAAGATATTTTTCCAACCATTAACCGATGTCCATTTAACCTCTATGGACATTGAACATGATTACCAAAATTACAGAAAATTCAATGGCGCTTACTTGGATATTTTTGCACTTATTGGCTTTTTCATCTTGCTAATTGCAGGTTTTAATTTTATGAACCTCATCACTGCAAGGGCTTCTCATCGTTGGAAAGAAATCGGCGTTCGGAAATCTATTGGTGCGCTCAAACATCAATTATTTAGTCAATTTGCCGTAGAATCTATGCTTTTAGGCGCAGTCGCTTTTACTTTAGCTTTGCTAATTGATTGGGCTTTTATGCCCTTTTTAAATCAACTAATTGGTCGAACTTTATCTTTTAGCTATTTCTTAGCCCATCCAATGCTATTAGTCATTGGTTTTCTATTGACCGTTGGATTAGGCTTCTTGGCAGGTATTTATCCCTCTTATTATTTGGCTTCTTATGACCCAGTGGAAGTATTACGAGGTGGAGATGTCAAAAATAATAAGTCTATTTTCCGCAGTGCTTTAGTCGTTGTTCAATTTGGGTTAGCGATTGCCATGATTGTAAGCACTTTAATTGTCGTTCAGCAGTTAGGTTTTATGCAAAATAAAGACATTGGTTTTGACAAAGACCATATTATGTTGATTGGTATGAATGGAGAGGCGAATGATAAATTTGAGGTCATTAAACAAGAACTCAAACAAAATAATTTAATCAAAGGGGTGACGGCATCAGGGCAACGAATCGGTAATAATTTCCACCAATGGGGCTTTAAACTACGAATCGATTCTGTCCAAAATATGACACCGAGTAATCTTAATGTAGATTATGATTACTTGGATGTTTATGACATCAATGTCAAACAAGGGCGTAGTTTCTCAAAAGAACACGCTAGAGATAATGGATTTGCCTTTATTATTAATGAAGCCTTTGCTAACGAAATGAATTTAGCAGATCCTGTCGGTATGGCAGCGGGACATGGTTGGTATGAAGATGATTCTTTGGGAACTATTATTGGCGTGGCAGAAGATTTTAATTTCAATTCTTTGCACTATGAAATCAATACATTAGCCATGGTGGTACATCCAGATTGGGGATATGATGAATTATCGGTTAAAATTAGTAGCGAAAATATTCCTGCTGCGATTGCTACAGTTGAGCGAATTTGGACCGAACAAGTTCCAAGTATTCCTTTTACTTACTCTTTTTTAGATGAACATTTTGACAAACTCTATGATACCGACCAACAAATGGAATCAGTCGTCACTATCATGGCATTACTGGCAATTTTATTGCTTGTATGGGCTTATTTGGATTAGCGGCCATTACTACGGAGAGAAAAATTAAAGAAATTGGTATTCGTAAAATTTTAGGTGCTTCTATCCTTCAAATCATGACGGATTTGTCCAAGAATTTTGCAATAATGATTGGTATTGCCTTTCTAATTTTTAGCCCTTTTACTTATTTTTTAATGAATGGTTGGTTAGACAATTTTGCTTATAGTATTGATATTAATCCAATGACCTTTTTACTTGGTGGTTTTCTAGCGATGATGATTGCTATTTTAACCATTAGTTATCATACGTTTCGGTCGGCTCGGGCGAATCCGATTAAGGCTTTGAAAGTCGAATAAAGATATTTCTCCATATAAATCCGTTGTCTTTATTAATCCGTTGGTGAAAATTTAATACCAACGGATTAATAAAGACAACGGATAACTGATTTATTTTCCTTTCAAAATCGCCCAAACCAACTCCTTAGTCAAAGCCTTCCCATTAGCCTTCGCTCGAATAGCATCAAAAGTATAGCGAAAATCACAACCCGTTTTCCATTCACTACAACCATAAGCCGTCTTTCCTTTCATAATGGTTCCGTTTTTACACAATGGGCAAGTAATTTTATCTGGAACAGCAGTTTTCTTAGCCACTTTTTGAGCAACCTTGGCTAATTTAGCTTTTTTCCTATCTACTTTTTTAAAAGGGGTTTCTTTATACTTCGTTTTGGGTTTTAAGTATAAGTCAAATTGTTCATTGAAGACTAAATTACCATTCAATTTCCGTCCGTGTTCTTCAAACCCTCTTAACTGGATAGTTGAACCATGTTCTATTAAGCGAACCAATTGTAATTCAGGTATCTCCTTCGCTTTAAAGCTAAAGGGCAATCGAAAAGAACAACCTGTTTTCCAATTACTACAGCCGTAAGCCGCTTTACCTTTTAATAATTTACCATTTTTACATTTAGGACAAGTCTGTTCATCAATCCCTACTTTCTTCTTTTTTGGTGCTTTCCGCTTTGTCCCCAAAGTACTTGTCCGACTATTTCCTTTACTATCACTTCCACTACCCCATCGTTTATTGACCTCCCTTGTCACAGGCGCTAAACGGGGCGTACTCCTATCCGCTGATACTTCACTCACCAAATCGGTCACCATTTTTCGCATGCCTCCAATAAATTGTTGAGCAGCATACTCGCCTTGTTCAATATCTCGGAGTTGTTTTTCCCATTGACCTGTTAACTCAGCAGATTTCAATAAATCACTTTTAATGGTATCAATTAATTGAACGCCCATACCTGTTGGAATAAGTAACTTTTTTTTACGTTCCGCATATTTTCTTCTAAACAAGGTTTCTATGATATTCGCCCTAGTGGACGGACGCCCAATACCATTGGCTTTCATCAATTCTCGCAATTCCTCATCGTCTACTTTTTTACCCGCGGTTTCCATTGCCCTTAGTAATGTTGCTTCGGTATAATATTTAGGTGGCTTGGTTTGTTTGGCAACTAAATCAGGCACATGCGGCCCATTTTCGCCTATTTTAAATGCAGGTAAAATACGTTCTTCATCCTTCTTTTTATCCGTATCTTCTTCTCTTTTGACTAAAGAAGTTGTCTTTTTGGGTGGTTTTGGATAGAGTACTCGCCAACCTGGTTCTAATATTTCTTTACCTGTTGCTTTAAAAGTGATATGGTTTGGAAAGTTATCTTTTTTTGGCTTTTTACTATCCGTTTCTTCTTCTTCAAGCATTCTTTTTTTATCAAAATCTTCGGCCTTTTTCACCCCTCCAATCACTACCGTATTTGACACCAAACAATCAGGATAAAAAGCGGCAATAAATCGTCTAGCAATAGCATCATAGACATTTTGCTCCGTCAAAGGCAAGTTTTTCTCTACACCTGTTGGGATAATCGCATGGTGATCGGTTACTTTTTTATCATTAAAAACTTTACCCGATTTTCGGATTTTTTGCCCTAATAGCGGTTGAGTAAATTGGCTATAATTGGTCATCTTGCCTAAAATTCCTGCAATTTTAGGATAAACATCGTTCGGCAAATAAGTCGTATCTACTCTTGGATAAGTGACTACTTTTTTTTCATAAAGAGACTGTACTAACTTTAAGGTGTTATCTGCCGAATACCCAAATCGTTTGTTACAATGCACTTGTAAACTGGTTAAATCGAATAGTCGCCACGGGGCTTCTTTGCCTTTCTTTTTGCTAAAATCTAGGATTTCAAAAGGCTTATTTTCTACTTGCTGTAACCACGTTTCCCCTTCTACTTTTTTATGGAATCGCCCAGATTCACAATTAAATTGTGTGTCTCGATAAAGTGTTTGTAATTCCCAATAATCTTTCGGCACAAAATTGATAATTTCTTTATGTCGTGCGACCAACATTGCCAAAGTAGGCGTCTGCACTCGACCAACCGACAGCACTTGCTTATATCCACCATATTTTAGCGTATATAATCGAGTGGCATTCATCCCTAATAACCAATCTCCTATCGCTCTGGAAAAACCTGCATAATATAAATTATCATAATTGGAAGCATTTCTTAAATTTTTAAATCCCTCTCGAATCGCTTCTGGTGTCAATGAAGAAATCCACAGTCGCAACACTTTTCCTTTATACTTCGCCTGGTTCATCACCCAACGCTGAATCAATTCCCCCTCTTGTCCAGCATCCCCACAATTAATGACTACCTCTGCTTGTTTGAATAATTTTTTGATAACACCAAATTGCTTTTTGACCCCTTTATTGGTAATTAACTTCGTCTCAAATTTCTCAGGTTGAAGTGGTAAGGTGGGTAAAGCCCATTTTTTCCATTCAGGCTTATAATCATCGGGCGTTTTTAAAGTACATAAATGCCCAAAAGTCCAAGTAACGGCATAGCCATTTCCTTCAAAATAGCCATCTTTTCTGGATTTTGCGCCTATGATGAAGGCTATTTCTCTCGCTACTGACGGTTTTTCCGCTATACAGACTTTCATTTATTGATGTGTGTTTTCTTGTGTAGTTTTTGCTAACTAATCCTACCGATTGTGGGCAATTTTGAAAATTATATGCCAGAAGGTTCTAAAAATTTTTCAACTCGGTTTACATTTGTTTGAATATCTTTAGGTTGAATCACAATATTTTTACCCGATTCCAAATAGGAAAATATCTTCTCATATAATGATTTAAATTGCGAAAAAGCTAAACCTGCCTTAATCATTTCTAATAAAAGTTCTTCTATCAAATGCTTTTTCTTGCGTTCCATTTCCCTTATCATTCCTTTTCCCATCGGGTCATCTTGAATTTCTCTTAATTTACTAATTAGCGTATCAGTTTTTTCGATAATTTCAATTTTTGAAATCACTAAATAAGGTTCACTACTCATAAAAATTAATTTTAATTAATCCTTTTCTAAAAGTTTGTTTTTTAGCATTAGGCTCAGTTTGACTAAAAAGGTCTTTCCAGTATTCGTAAGTTAACTGAGCAAAGATAAAATGAGGATGTCCGGGGTAACTTCTTGCAACTATATATCCATCTACATTACCTTCAATTTTCCATTAACGGGCTTATTTTATCTTCACTTTTTCTAAAAACTCGATAATCTATAAAAGAAACAACATCTATATCATTGGGTTTAATTTTCAAGGTAGTAAAACTGCCATTCACAAATTGAAAAAGAATGTTTCCGATTTCTTTTTCAATTTGCTGATTATGCTTTAAATACTGTTCAAATATTTGTTGTCGATGTATTTTTCCCTTACGCTCTTTTACAAAGATATGCTCAAAATCTACCAAAGACAATTCAATAATTTCTTTGGGTGTAAGGAGTCCATGTTCATCAAATTGAAGTTCCATTTTGGTAGGGTTTGTGTTTTCTCCTAGAATTATCAACAATAAAGATACACAAAAAAATTAAAATCAAATAAATTTAAATCAAAAAGTTTTATTAATTCAATTTCTCACTGCCATCACAGGATGCATTTTTGAATGCTTGATAAGCTGGAATAAAGATAAAAAGCTACATAACTTATTGGAAAGGAGAGATTGCCATGCTTGGCGGAAACACTCTAAGAAAATTCTAGGTAAGTTTTTCATTTGTCATCTATTATCCGATAATTTTTCATTTATTAGGCATAGATGTTATTTTTTGGGTATTTGGTGTTTTCCCAACGGATTCTTCAATGATTATTAAAAAATTGATAGTGTAATATTGAATCTGATAAGGTCTAATATCCGTGTTCCTTCATTAATCCGTGGTATATAATCACTACCACGGATTAATAAAAGAACACGGATAATTTACAATCTTTTTAAAAATTTACAATCTTAGATTGGTAGTCATCTATCGACTTTTATTAGTTACTCATCCTGCGTTAAGCCCGTTTCTTTTTACGTTCGTCCACCAAATTCCGCAATTCTACAAAAGGAAATAACTCTGCTGCCTCCGTTTCATCCAAAACCGACCATTCTACCCAATCAATTTCTGTAGCAGCGTCATATTCTCCAATCAAAGCATCCAACAGAATAAAGAGCGCATTTTTTTCCCAAACTGTTTGGTTAAAATTTCGGACATTTACTTCTATCCCAAATTCATTATCTGTCAGTACATACCGAAAAAATAAATCATCGTAACTAAAATCAATAGCTCCCATGGAGATAGTTAAATCATTACTCTCTAACCTTGGTCGGAAAGCAATAAACTGCCAATTTGGATGTTTGGGTGCGTACCTAATTAATTGTCGAACCGTCTTAAAAGCCTCTTTGATACCATCCGCAGAGACGATAAATTCTTTTATTTCGCCTTCTAGAATTGGACTTAATTCAAAAACCAAGTGTTTGTTGAGTTTTTTAAGCTCCTCGCTTATTTGGTGCAATACTTCTACTCTTCGCTCTTTATGCTCTGTCCCGTAATAAAGCAATGGTTCATTTTTGAGAAACCAAAGCCAGAATTCTGCTATTTTCTTTTGTCTTCTAATGTTTTCAAGCTGCATACATGTTTGTTTTGTAATAATTACAGCGATGCATCCTTATATTCATAAGGAACTAAGAGTTTGAAATTTTCAGAAGGAGAAGGATAAAATAAAAAGCTTAAAGTCTATACCCTCTTTGTTGCAAGACAAATAACCGTTATGCTATCTTTCTTTTCTTAAAAAATTCAATCCATGCATTTTAATTCACTCAATTATTTTTTTTAGCTAAATTTGTTCTTCAGTTTTTTCAAGTAATAATTTAACGAATAGCAAAATCATCCCTTGATTTTTTTTGTGTGCAGCTTTCTTTTACAATGGGTAAGTATAGTTTTATAGGAGGGAGGGTAATAAAATGGTTAATTATTCTTTCGAGAAACAAGGTAAAAAATTATTTTTAAAATTACAATATGAATTATAATAATATTTTTCTTTTTTTAATTATTTCCGTATTTTTTGCGGCATTTTCTAGTTGTCAACAGCAATCAATTGGTGAACAAGCCGCTACCACAACAATTGATTCGACCTACTTACAAAATGTTCTGGCAGAATTAGGGTCATGGAGACTCTATTTATAATGGCGCCTTAGATAATGCAAGTGGTATGGCTACTTTTATGGCGATTGCTAAGGCATTTACGGAGTCCAAAGAAAAACCTAAGCGTTCGATTATTTTCTTAGCAGTTACCGCAGAAGAACAAGGTTTATTGGGATCTCAATGGTATGCAGAAAATCCGATTTATCCTTTAGAAAAAACCATTGCCAACTTAAACAAAGATGGGGCGAATGTTCATGGTTCAATGAAAGATTTGACGATTACAGGTTTAGGGCATTCGGAATTGGATAAATTAGCTGCCACCGAGGCTAAAAAACAAGGTCGGTATGTTATTGCAGACCAACAACCTGAGAAAGGGTACTTTTTCCGTTCTGACCATTTTAACTTTGCTAAAGTTGGTGTTCCTGCTTTTTATGGATCAGGGCGTTATGACCATCGCTTGAAAGGAAAAGAATATGCTAAGACACAAGCAGATATATATACCAAAGCTAATTACCATCAACCAAGTGATGAATATGCTCCTGATTGGGATTTAACGGGTGCGGTAGAAGATGCGCAGTTATACTTTTCAATGGGACAACGATTAGCGAATGAGGCAATTTATCCGCAATGGAAAGAAGGGTCGGAGTTTCGGTTGGCTCGAAAAATTAAAGATTGATGTTGAATTTTCAAAAAAGTAAATCAAATATTATAGACGCTCTCCAGACTGGAGACGACGAGGTGAACGGCTGTTTCATTCTAGGTCTTATTGGGCGGTAATAGGAAATTGCCGCCCAATAAGACCTAGAATGAAACAGCCGTTAGACAGGATGCCCATTTCCAGTCTGAAGACCTGAAAATATCAAGTCAATCATATAACTCACATTACTTGATCATAACTATAACTCATCGCATCATACACGCCCCAACCAACACTATAAGATGCTTGCAACAGTCGTTCGCAATTATCTTTAAACGCCTCCTCCAATCGTTCATTCGCAATTAGCTGACAAGCTTCATCAAAGGAACGGGTTAAAGAATTATAAAATGCTTCGTTTAAATCTCCATAATCTGCATAATCAAGCATGATTTCGACTCGATATAATAAAAGGTCGATGACATCTTTCTGAAAAATAGCTATCTTTTTAAAATCCGTAATTACTTTTCGACTAGCATTACTACTCCCTTTTCCAGGTGCTCCTCGACTTGTAAAATATTCTTTGTACAATTTCTTTTTATATTCCTTGACAATTTTAGTGGTATCTTCCGTAAATTCCATTTCATAATACTTTTTCACTTCACTAAATTTATCATAGAGTTTTTTCACCTCCTTTTCTAAGTCGGCTTTACTGCTTTGTTTGAGGTACTTGGAAAGGTCTTTTTTGGTTGATTTTCTCATATTATAAGTATTATCTAATCTGCTTCACTTTTAAATTTAAAATGTAAAATTGAAAAGTCAAAATGTAAAAGTAAGAAAATCGTTTATTCCTTTTCTGACTCTTCGCCTTGAAATCGCTCCACCTTTCTTGCCGCATATCTGACAAACCTAAATTTATTTACACAAACCCCTGCAACAAATATTAAAAAAAACTATTTTTGCAAACTAATAGAAAAGCGTCCTATCAAACCTATTTAATCATCCACATTACATCTTTACAGACACTTGATAATCAATTAAAAATGATTTAAAACATTTTTAATTTGTCATTTCATGTACCCCTACGGATTTTCCACCGTTTTTACAAATTACGGATAGCTGACATTCCTCGGAATACCTTATTTTAGAAACAATAAAAGGTATTAGTGGGCGTTCTTTTTATCGTTCCTGAAATTCCAATAAAAATAAAAAAGTTATTAGGCGTTATTAAAAGTTATGCAAGGTTAATATTAACCTTGCACTACAACTCTTATGACGACTAATATCCTTTACTATCAACTAATTTTGTCCTTTAAATCATTCCATTTGATGTGTAAACGCATAATCCCTTTTGCATTATCCTTGTTCTTTGTCGTTTCGGCTATGGCGCAAGATCTTCGTACTTCCAAAATTAATCTACGTCAAGGCAATAGTGCTTCGCCTAGAGTCCAATGTGCAGATAATGATGTTGGTGGCCCTATTACTTTTGGAACAGTCCCCAGAGTAAATGGGATGAGTAATTCCCCAGTGGGTATTGAGGAAACGATTTTTCTTTGTGCCAATGATTCTTTTGATATTGAAAATATTGGTAACGGAGCTACCTTTGCGGGTGACCCTGATGGCACTACCCAACCAGGAGTAGGTTTTGCGGTCTACAGTTGTGACCCTAATTCTGGTGCTAATGTTACGGGTATTGATGGCCCAGATATTGCGACCATTCTAAATGATTTTTGTTTATTTGGGAATCCTTCAACCTCTGGCGAAATGACCTTGGCCATTGATTTTGATGATCCTTTTAGTGGCAATACTACTTTTAGAAACCTTGGCAATCCACAAAGTACCAATAATGGTGCCCCTGTTCAATGGTGGTTTGCGCCTATTACTTTTGATGGAATTGTTAATGATACTTTTGTCTATGAGGGTACACCTGATGGACCATGTGTTTCCATTGATTTAGACCAATGGTTCTCGGTTGTCTATTTAAACCCTATAGAATTCATCAATTTGACTTATCCTTTTGGTGGAGACGGTAGCCAAGCTAGATTAAATCTTGCTGGTGGTTTACCTGAATTTGATGCTACTCAAAATTATACCATTAATATTGTTAACACTGCTGACCCTAGTATTCGTGGGAGTGTTGTTAGTGGTGACCTAAATCATCGTGGTTTTCCAATCATCTCTGTCCCTTCACCTGGGAGTTATAATATCTCTCTATCAGATGGCAGAGGTTGTGGCATAGATACCACTATTGTCATGGATCAGTTTGTGGTGTCAGAGAATCCATTAGTTATAAAGATAGAAAGCCCTCCTGGTGTTACCTTCAATGAAGCCGATCCACAAGAATTCTGTGTAAATATAACGACAGAAAATTATGATAGTATTATCGGAAGCACCTTTTTTATCTGTTGGGATACCGCTGTCCTTGACTTTCAAAGGGTAACGAATCAGATTGATGGAACTTGGCTTTTTGGAGAAACCCTAGCCGATAATGGTGCACTTATTCCGAGTACTTTAAGCCAAGATTTTACTGCAGGAACAACTTATCCAGACGGATCAATTTTATTTAGTGTCTGCTTCATAGCTAAAGGAGTTGGTACAGGAGAAACGACTGTTGAATTCTGTACCTCAGACCCTAGGCCAGGATCAAATAATCCACCTGATGTTATCTCTGCTGCTGGTGGTGGAACGGATCTGGATTTTCCTGATGATCCTGAAAATAATGGTCAACCAATTATTGTAACGGATGTCAATGCATTAAATACGCTAGTCATTGCAGACTCTCTAAAAAATGCTTGTCCTGGAGATAATAATGGTAGCTTTTCTGTTCAAGTATTAGGAGGCACGCCTCCTTATGAACTAACCTGGATAGATGAAAATGGCGCTGTTGATGGGCCTATTATGATAAACGAACAAGATGGTATTGCGACCATTACTAATCTTGCTCCAGGAGATTATCGTTATGAAGTATTTGATGGAGGTATAGGAGCAGATAGAAAATTTACAGGTAGACTTGGGCCAATTACCATTAATGAGGCTAATTTAGGGGTAAATGTAGTGACTGTTTCTCCACCTGTTTGTAATGGAGACAGTAATGGAGAAATGGAGGCAGAAGTTGCGCTAAATGGTGTTATTCTAACAGATTTAAGTTCTTATAACTTCCTTTGGATAGATGTTAATGGGGATACTATTTCTAGAGAAAGAAATGCAGTAGGATTGGCATCTGGAAATTATCAAGTTGTCGCAATCAGTAATAATGGTTGTTCTGTCGATGACTCTGGAACATTAACCCAACCCGCTGCCTTGGTCGTAACGCCAACTCAAGTAATGCCGACCTGTTCTGGTGTAGCCGATGGTGCTATCGACGTCAGCGATATTGTTGGTGGAAATGGTCCCTTTTCTTTTGCCTGGTCAGATGGAAATGACGAAGCCCTTAATATTAATATTGTATCTGGTAAATACCTTTATACGGTTACCGACGGTGGAGGCTGTTCTCTGATAGACTCGCTTGATTTAATGGCAGAAAGAAATCTGATAATAAATGTTCCTACCTTAAATGATGTCCAATGCTTTGGCTTTTCAAATGGAAATGTAGATGTAACGGCTAGTTTTGATGGTGCACCAATAACAGGGCCGAATACTTATAGTTTTGATTGGTCACCCAATGTAACCAATATTGATAACTCAGTAACACGTAGTAGTCTAGCTGATAGTTTAGCTGCTGGTACTTATTCTGTTACCCTAACTAATTCCGCACTTCCTGGCTGTCAAACAGTAAGAACTTTTGAAATTATTGAACCTGATTCCCTTAAAATAGACAATATAGACATTACCCCACTAACTTCTTGTAATTTACCAACTCCAGATGGTGCTGCAACAGCTACTGTTATTGGTGGAACTCCACTTGCTGATTACCTATATGTATGGAGCGATACGGCAGGAATGGTGTTACAAAATACCCCTACTGCAACTGGTTTAGATTCGGGACCAATTAGATTAACCGTCAATGATAATAATGGTTGTGCAACTACCATTGATACCGTTATTGGTACGCCTCCCCCACCAGAAATTCAATTCTTTGAAGATGTGGCGGTACTTTGTGCTACAGATAATGCAGATTTACAGGTTATTGCCGTTCCTGGACGAGCAGGTGTTACCATCCAAGAATACCGATGGTCACATGATATAAATTTAAATAGTCCGAATGCCAATAATGTTAATCCTGATACCTTTATCGTCACCATTATTGATTCTGACCAATGTGCGACGGTAGATACCGCCATTGTTAGTGCGCCTGCCCCAATTCAAACGAATGCAGTTGATTTTACTAAAGAACCATGTTTTGGTGACAATGACGGAGAAATTTCTGTCAATCTTATCGGTGGAATGCCAAGCATGACAGGGGAATCTTATAATTTAGAATGGACAGCAGTTAGTGATAATAGCCCAGTTGGAAATGCTTCTATCTTGACAGTAGCTACTGCTGGTGATTATATACTTTCCGTAATAGATGCTAATAATTGCACCTTTGATACGACTATTACCTTAAATAACATCCCTAAAATTGAAGTGGCTTTTGATTTAACCAATGTAACTGGTGTGGATTGTTTTGACACTGTTGACCCAGCTGATTGTAATGGTTTTGCCAGTGCTACTGCCGCTTATGAAGGAACAGGTGGTGGTGTCTTTACTTTTACTTGGGGCGCAACTGGAGAAACTGTTACTGCTACGGATGCTTTTAACTCTAGTAGCCTTTGTGCAGGGATGCAATTATTAAGTGTGTCTGATGGTCAATGCGAAATTGTAGACTCTGTCAATATTCCAAGCCCCGATAGATTAGAATTAGATTTGGCTAATCTTGTCCTTTCTCCTGCCGATTGTTTTGGCGATGAAAATGGTGCTGCAACTATTGCTGCTATTGGCGGAACGCCAGGTTATACCTTTACTTGGCCTGATGGCGGCAATGAATTAACTAAAACAGGACTAGCTGCTACTATTTATCAGGTTACAATTACTGATTTAAATAATTGCGTTGCCACACATGATTTAGAAATCACACAGCCTACGGAGCCCCTAACGGCTGCTATAGACTTTGATAATACCAATGATGTGATTTGTGCAGGTGACCAAAATGGGTT
>Ga0075469_10000808_pt1 | contig 14116 bp, 6 predicted proteins | sample DEB08_DNA_13_FD_77577 | JGI IMG/M metagenome (GOLD analysis project Ga0075469, IMG submission 77577) | Aqueous microbial communities from the Delaware River and Bay under freshwater to marine salinity gradient to study organic matter... | ecosystem: Environmental > Aquatic > Marine > Coastal ...
CTGTTTATGCCATTCAGGTTTCTGATGTAAATGAAGACGGTGCTGCGGATGTGCTTTTTGGCGGGAATCAATACAACGTAAAACCTCAATTTGGGCGTCATGATGCTTCGAGTGGATTACTTGTTCTAGGGAGTTTAAACAAAGGTATGCTGGAGTTTAAAAAGAAAAAATTCCTAACCGTAAAGGGTCAAATTCGTGCGATTAAGCCCCTGAAAAACATTAATAAACGATTGTATATATTTGCAAAAAATAATGAAGAAATTGAATTTTATGAGACAATTGATTAAATCCTTTTCACTTATAATACTGCTGCTTTTCTTGATGATTGGTTGTAATTCGAGCAGCTACGAAAATACTATAAAGAAAGAGTTGGCACGAGGTATTAAAATAGATTCAATGCCTTTTGGGTTGAAGTTAGGAAACTCTAAAAAAGATTTTTATGATCGGTGTTGGGAGCTCAACAAAAGTGGAGTTGTAACCCAAGGCCCCGGTAATGCGTATGCCAGACACTACATGGAGCCTAAGGAAGAAAAGGGAAAGCGTATTGATATGCTTTTCTTTGGAATTTTCGATAAATACGACAAAATGACTGGAATGAAAATGGAGTTTTCTTATACCGGATGGTCGCCTTGGGCTAAAGATTATCAGGCAGAAATCTTGAAAGAAGCCATTGAAGACACCCTACTGAAATGGTTCCCAGGAAACGACTTTAAAGATGTTGACCTTGAAATAGATGACGTTTTTGCATCGTATAAAATAGAAGCAAATTTAAAGTTTAAACTCTTTAAGATTGATGACCGACAAATTGGCGTCCGAATCGAACAAATAAAACCCTAATTAAATGAAAATACTGCCCCTTTTTGTTGTCTTTATAGTGCTCTATTCTTGTAGTCCAGTTTCCGATGCTCCACTTTTTGAGCTCAAGGATAATAATCAAATTGGGATAGAGTTCTCTAATGATTTGGCCTATTCAGACGAGTTCAATGTCTATAAATACCGTAATTTTTATAACGGTGGAGGTGTCGCAATTGGTGACATCAACAACGATGGGTTGATGGATGTTTATTTTACATCCAATCAAAAAGAAAATAAACTTTTCTTGAATGAAGGAGGTTTTTCTTTTAAAGACATTACAGTTACAGCTGGTGTAGGAGGCTCTAAGGCTTGGTCAACTGGAGTTTCTATGGTCGATATCAACGCAGATGGATTCATTGATATTTATGTTTGTAATTCTGGGGATGTGGTTGGCGATAATAAGCAAAATGAATTATTCATTAACCAAGGTGATGGTAGTTTTAAGGAGCAAGCACAGATGTATAATCTAGCAGATCAAGGCTTTTCTACCCACGCAACTTTTTTCGATTTCGATAAAGATGGAGATCTAGACGTATATCTTCTTAACAATTCTTACGAAGCGATTGGGAGTTTTGATTTGCGTAGAAACGAACGTCCAAAACGTGATGCATTGGGCGGGGATAAACTAATGGAAAATCAAGATGGAATTTTTGTAGATATAAGCGAACAGGCTGGAATCTACGGAAGTGTTATAGGGTTTGGATTAGGAATAACTGCAGGGGATATTGATCGCGATGGTTGGGACGATCTGTTTGTTTCCAACGATTTCTTTGAGCGTGATTATTTATACATAAATCAGAAGGATGGCACATTTAAAGAAGTGCTTACGGAACAAATGAAATCCATTAGTGGCGCTTCTATGGGAGCTGATTTGGCTGACATCGATAACGATGGCTATAATGATTTGTTCGTCACCGAAATGCTTCCAAACGATTACAATCGTTTAAAAACAGTAACTACTTTTGAAGATTGGAACAAGTATCAGTATAATGTTAAGAACGGTTACGGGCATCAGTTTACCAGAAACATGTTACACCGAAACAACACAAACGGAACCTTTAGTGAAGTTGGTCGATTTGCAGGAGTTGAAGCCTCCGATTGGAGTTGGGGCGCTTTGTTTTTTGATATGGACAATGATGGATTGCGAGACCTTTTCATTGCCAATGGGATTTTTCAAGATCTAACCAATCAAGACTACCTTCAATATGTGTCAAATGAGGAAGTGATTAAATCGATCGTAACAGAAAACAAAGTAGATTACAAACGCCTAATCGATATCATTCCAAGCGAAAAAGTACCCAATCAAGCTTTTAAGAATAAAGGAACCTTTTCTTTTGAAACTTATATTGAGTCGGGCTTACAGGAAAACAGTTTTTCTAACGGAGCCGCCTACGGTGATTTGGATAATGACGGCGATCTGGATTTAGTGATAAACAATGTCAACATGCCTGCCTTTGTTTATGAAAACAAGAGTAAAGTAGAAAACAATAATTTCATTAAAATAATCCTAAAGGGAACAGATAAAAACACAAACGCATTTGGTGCAAAAGTCACCCTAAAAACAGCATCAGAAACCTTTTATGTAGAACAACAGCCAATTCGAGGGTTTCAATCCAGTATGGATCCAAGGATCAATATGGGAATTGGAAAAGCGACTACTGTCGATATTCAAATCGAATGGCCTACGGGTGGAACTAGTATTCAATCCAACATTAAAGCAAATACGATTGTTACTTTTAATGAAAATGAAAAGAAAGCAGATACACCATTAGCGAATGATATTGCAGTTGAGGTATTTTCGCCTGAATTGGCTAGTCCACTTCCTTTTGTACACAAGGAAAATAATTTTGTTGATTTTAACAGAGAGCGATTAACCTATCATATGTGCAGTAATGAAGGTCCAGTTGCTGCAATTGCCGACTTCAACAACGATGGAATTGAGGACTGGGTTCTTCCTGGTGCAAAGGGTACCGCAACGCAGATTTTTATAAGCACCTCAGACACCAAAAATCAATATAAAATTCAATCCATCAATCGTTTAAAAAATGCAGAACATACAGAAACACTTGTTTTTGATGCTGATAACGATCAGGATCTTGATGTTTATTTAGTTTCAGGCGGTCTAGAAGTTTCTGTTTTTTCGGATATGTTGTACGACAAATTATTGCTGAATGATGGCTATGGCAATTTCTCCATCTCTCCTCAGAAATTTCCTTTCGATGGAAATAGAATGAGTACAGGTGCCGTCACAAATGCAGATATAGATAATGATGGCGATCAAGATTTATTTGTAGGAGAGCGCCTTAAAGTCGGTACGTATGGCATTCCAGGATCAGGCTTTATTTTACTGAACGATGGGCAAGGAAATTATTCGAAAAGTAGTGATGAAAACACCAAGACATTTCAAAACCTAGGCCTGATAACAGATGCAGTTTTTATTGATTTGGATGAAGATCAGGATCCTGACTTGGTTGTCGTTGGTGAATTTATGGGCGTCCGTTTCTTCGAGAATAAAGGAGGAACATTCAGTGCACTAGAGAATCATCCTTTGGCAAATAAAAAAGGATGGTGGAATCGAATGCAGGCAGTTGACTTTGATCAGGATGGAGACTTAGACTTGGTTCTTGGAAATCATGGAAAGAACAGTCGCTTCAAAGCAAGTGAATCAAACCCAATAAAATTATATCTAAATGACTTTGATTCCAACGGTTCAGTTGAAGGCATACTGACTTTTACAGATTCAGATCAAATTGAGTTTCCATATGCTTTGCGTCATGATTTGATCGATCAGATGAAAAGCTTAAAGAAGAAATTTCCCGATTATGAATCGTTTAAGAATGCTTCTATAGAAACCATATTGGATGCAGAAAAACTTAAAACTGCTTTTGTTCAAGAAGTAAATTATTTAGCATCTGTAGTTTTAGAAAATCAGGGTGGATTTAATTTCTCACTTATTGAACTTCCTATGGAGGCACAATTAAGTCCAGTTTATGCAATTGAACATGGAGATTTTGACGCCGATGGCGATGTCGATATTGTGTTGGGAGGAAATCTATATAGAACCAAACCCGAGGTTGGGATTTATGACGCCTCTCACGGCGTGTTTTTAGAGCAAGATGGCGCCTCAAATTTTGTGTCTGTAAAAGATGGGAGAGGCTTTTCAGTTCTAGGCGAAATCCGCGATTTTAAAGTTTTTGACAACACCCTTTATGTACTGAGAAATAACGATTCAATTAAATCTTTTAAGTATTCCGAATAAATGAAAATCAAAAAGCTAATCGTCTGCCTTGCTGTTTTAATGCTATTGAATTGTTCCGAAGAAGAAGTTCTAAGTACACACAGTATTCCCTTAGTTGCGATGACCTCTGAAGAAACGGGGATCTCTTTCTCAAATCAGTTAGTCTATCAATCGGACATCAATATTTTAGAATACTTATATTATTACAATGGCGGAGGAGTAGCGGTTGGAGATATTAATAACGATGGTTTAGAAGATATTTATTTTACTTCAAACCAAGGCTCCGATAAGCTGTACTTAAATCAAGGCGATTTTAAGTTCAAAGACATTACAGCAGTAGCCGGAATTTATACAGACAACAGTTGGTCTTCGGGAGTAACAATGGAGGATGTAAATAATGATGGCTTTTTAGATATTTTTGTTTCTAAAGTTGGGCGCCATAATAGTTTGTTGGCTCACAACTTACTTTATATAAACAACCAAGACCAAACATTTACTGAAAGTACAGAAGCTTTAGGGCTTGCTTTTTCGGGCCTCTCCACTCAAGCTGCTTTTATAGATTATGATCGGGACGGAGATCAAGATATGTTTTTACTCAATCATTCTGTTCATTCGGTTCGGTCGTATGGTACGACTGAAAAAAGAACAGATGAGGCACCTTTGTCTGGAGATCGTTTTTATGAAAATAAAATTAATGAAGAAGAAGGGCGCTTTGTAGATGTAACCCAAACAAGCGGTATCTATTCAAGTCCATTGGGATACGGTTTGGCAGTTCGTGTTGCAGATATTAATAACGATGGATGGTCTGATATCTATGTAGGAAACGATTTCCATGAGAATGATTTTATTTATATCAACAATGGTGATAAAACCTTTTCAGAATCGATAAAAGAACACATTGCTAACACCAGTCGTTTTACAATGGGAGTCGACGTTGCAGACCTTAACAACGACGGTTTACAAGATATTTTCACAACGGACATGATGCCCAACAAGGCGGATATTCTTCTTAAATCTGGTGGCGAAGACACCGATAAGGTTGATCGAATTAAAAAAGATTTTGGGTTTGAACCACAGCTTGCGAGAAATAATTTTCAACTGCAAAATAAGAATGGAACTTTTTCCGAAATAGCATTAATGACCAATACCTATGCTACGGATTGGAGTTGGTCGGTGCTTCTGGCTGATTTTGATAACGATTGGAAAACGGACGTCTTTGTCTCGAATGGAATTGTTAAACGTCCAAATGACTTGGATTACATCAATTATATCGGTGGAGTTAAATTTTCATCCTATGCTGTAAACGAAAGAGATAAGATTCGAAAAGAAATCATTGATGAAATGCCCACCTTGAAAATTCCCAATGTATTGTTTAAGAATCTAGGAGATCTTTCTTTTGAGTCGGTTGATAAAGCTTCTTTGGGCGCGCCTACTTTTTCAACAGGAGCAGCTTATGCCGATTTAGATAACGATGGCGATTTGGATTTAGTAATCAATAACATCAATCAAGAAGCTTCTGTTTATAAAAACACATTAGATAAAGGGGGGCTTGTAATACAGCTTAATAATACATCTAACCATACAACAAAAGGCAGTCGAATTATTGCCTATAGTGAAGGGAAGCGGTTCCTCCAAGAATTGCAAACAACAAAAGGATTCCAATCGGCTTCGACACAAAGAGTACATTTTGGTGTTCCTTCAGATTCTACTGTCGATTCTCTTGAAGTGGTCTGGCCCAATCAGAAAAAGCAAACCATACTTGCTCCAGACACAAAGGAAATATTGACAATTACTTATTCTGAAGCGCAAATAAAAATACCGAATATTGATACTGAAAAAATTGCTGACTTTGAATTAGCCGTTTTACCTTTTGAGTACGAAGAAAGTGTGTATTTAGATTATGAAAGAGAACGCCTTATTCCTGAAAAATTATCTTCAGAGGGGCCTGCCCTAGTGGTAGAAGATTTCAATGGCGATGGACAAAATGATATTTTTATTGGCGGTTCTCGATACCAAGCAGCAGAGCTTTGGATCGCTAAGAAAAAAGGAGCTTATGAGAGAGTCGATGTTTTTGCCTTTAGATCGGATCGTAATTTTGAAGATGTAGATGCTGCATCGATTGATATTGACTCTGACGGTGATCGCGATTTATACGTGGTAAGTGGTGGAAATGACTTTGAACAAGGAGATAGGAATTTAATGGATCGTATCTATTTGAATGATGGAAATGGCGTTTTCACAAGAAGAGTTGTGGATTTACCGCGAACGAATGGTGGAACCGTTTCTGTTGCAGATTTTGATCAAGATGGTTACGAAGATTTGTTCGTTGGGAGTCGATCAATTCCTGGAGCTTACGGCCTAGATCCCGACAGTTATATCATTCGAAATAATCAAGGAAAAGGACTTCAACAAGTATTAACCTTTCCGCTTGGAATGGTTACCGACAGTGCTTGGCAGGATATAGATGCTGATGGATTATTGGATTTGATAATTGTTGGTGATTGGATGCCCATTACCATCCTTAAAAATACAGGTAACAATCAGTTTAAAAACATCAGTAAAGATCAGGGACTAGGATCAAGTTTTGGTTTGTGGAATGCAGTTGATTTTGCGGACTTTGATGGCGACGGACGTTTGGATATCATTGCTGGAAATGTAGGAGAAAACTTCAAATGGAAACCCACAGTTTCTAAGCCCGTTTGGTTGTACTTGGATGACTTCGATGAAAATGAACAATTGGATCCTATTATTTTTTACAACTTTTTTGACACCTATGTTCCTTTTGCCTCTCTAAATAAACTGAGCGAACAATTACCGTTCATTAAAAAAAGATTTCAAAAATACACTGCTTTTGCAGAAGTGAATACGGTAGAACAACTAACGGGCAAAAACCCCAAAGAATATTTGCAAACCAAATACATTAACGAATTGCGATCCATGGTGTATTTGAATACTCTGGATGGGTTTAAAGGAATTCCGTTACCCAAAGTCGCACAACAGTCTTCTATTGAAGATATCTTAGTTGATCCAGAAAAGAAAACGGTTTCTTATGTTGGAAATTATTTTGACTTTGTAATCGAATTAGGCCCCTTAGGAGCAAACCCTGGAGGAATGTTATCGGATTTTAATTCGGAAACACTATCTTTTGAATCGCATAAAAGTTTTAACTTGCCCAAACGCACATCATCAAGAGCAATACAAGTGCTTAAAAACAATCAATTTGTAATTGCCACACAAAATAGTTTTGTATTTTTAGTTACCTCCAAATAAATGTAAAATGAAGAAAAGTTATTTTTTTAAATTAATCTTATTGAGTCTCACTTTGGTTTCATGTGCTCAAGATCAGTCGTATAAAGAGAAAATAAAAGATCCTGAATTGGTTCAGGCAAATGTCAAGAACCTTACCGATATCATTGTTTATGATATTTTTTCCCCCCCGGTTGCAAGCCGAGTGTACTTATATCCTGCTATAGCAGCTTACCAAACAATGCAGTTGGCAAATGAAGAAACCTACGCTTCTCTAAGTGGTCAAGTAAAGGAGTTAGAACCATTAACTAAGTCAACAAACGAAAATGTAAATTACAACATTGCTTCTCTTCATGCTTTTAACGAAGTAGGGAAAGCTTTAATTTTTTCTGAAGATAAGATGAATGCTTTTCAAGAAAATTTAGATCAGCAATTAAAAGACAAAGGTGTTCCTCGATCAGTTCTCAAGGCATCCAAAAAATTTGGAGTTGAGGTTGCAGCTCATATTTTAGCTTGGGCTAAGGGTGATTTATACAATCAAACACGAACCTTTCCAAAATACACCATTCAAGAAGAAGAACATTACTGGAAGCCAACACCCCCCGATTATATGGATGGTATTGAGCCCCATTGGAAGCAAATCAGAACCATGGCCTTAGATTCTTCCAATCAATTTCCGCCAAAACCACCTTTAGCTTTTGATTTAACCGAAGGTAGTCCGTTTCAGATTCAGCTAAAAGAAGTTTATGAAATTGGAAAAAACATTACCGATGAGCAATTAGAAATTGCTCAATTTTGGGATTGCAATCCTTATGTGACCCATCATCGTGGTCATGCTATGTTTGCAACTAAAAAAATAACGCCAGGAGGGCATTGGATTGGAATTACCTCCATTGCAACGCGAAAGGCAAAGAGTGATTTTCAAGCAACAACCAACGCTTATGCCAACGTAACCATTGCACTATTTGACGCTTTTATTAGCTGTTGGGATGAAAAGTGGAATACGTTGGTTGTTCGCCCAGAAACGTTGATCAATAAACATTATGATGAGGAGTGGTTGCCTATTTTGCAAACCCCGCCTTTTCCAGAATACACTAGTGGACATTCGGTTATTTCGAGAGCGGCAGCAATAACATTGACAGACTTATTTGGCGATAATTTTGCTTTTGATGATACTACAGAAATAGAATACGGTTTACCTGTTCGTTCTTATGATTCTTTTATTGAGGCTTCTGAAGAAGCAGCAGTTTCGAGACTCTACGGAGGTATACATTATATGATGGCAATAGAAGAGGGCGTAGCCCAAGGACAGGAAGTTGGAGAACATATTGTACAGAGAATTCAGACATTCACTGGAGGAGATAAAGAACTCGCTCTTAAATAAATTATGATGCAAAAAAAACAACTTTCCTTTTGGCAAATTCTAACCATGAACTTTGGTTTTTTTGGGGTTCAATTTAGTTTTGGATTACAACAGAGTAACATGAGTGCGATTTACCGTTACCTCGGTGCAAACGAAGCCGAATTGCCCATGTTGTGGCTAGCAGGCCCCGTAACGGGACTCTTAGTACAGCCCGTTATTGGCGCAATAAGCGATGGTACCTGGTCTCCAAAGTTTGGAAGAAGAAAACCGTTTTTTTTAATTGGTGCCCTGATTGCTAGTTTAGCCTTGATCGCAATGCCTTTTTCAAGCTCGATATGGATGGCAGCTAGTTTACTGTGGATTCTCGATGCTGCAAATAATATTGCTCTTGAACCTTACCGTGCTTTTGTTTCGGATAAGCTGCCTAAAAAGCAGTATTCAATTGGTTTTTTAATGCAAAGTTTCTTTACTGGGCTAGGAAGCATCATGTCCAATTTCACACCGGTTATCTTAGTGTCTTTTGGAATTTTGGCTTTGAGTGATACGATGGACAATGGAGTTCCTGTGTCTACTTATTGGGCTTTTGGTATTGGTGCAATAGCCTCTATAGGAACTATTTTAGTGACCGTATTAACTACTTCCGAATACCCACCAACCGAAGAGGAATTAGCCGTAATTAATGCCAATAAAGCGAAAGGGAATACTTTTACAAGAACCCTAAAAGAAATTAAAGAGGCTTTTATGAAAATGCCCAAGACCATGCGGCAATTAATTCCCGTAATGTTTTTCTCTTGGTATGCCATGTTTTGTTATTGGCAGTATTTAACTTCCGCCTTGTCCTTATCGCTTTTCGATACCTTGGATCAAAACACTCCTTTTTTCAACCAAGCACAACTTTTAACAGGTAACTTGAATGGAACATACAACATTATCTGTGTTCTGATCGCATTCCCTATGATTCCAGTAGCAAGAAAACTAGGAGCAAAGAACTTGCATTTCATAAGCCTTTTACTCGGAGGGATTGGGCTCATGGCAATGCCTTTTTTGAATGATACTGATATTCTCTTCACCATTCCTTTGGGAAGTGGAATCCCAGTTTCTCAAATTTATTTATTTTCCTTTGGATTAGGAATTACTTGGGCATCAATGATGGCCATGCCTTATCAAATGTTAGCAGCGTCCATTCCTAGTGACAAAATGGGTATCTATATGGGTATATTCAATATGTTTATTGTGATTCCAATGATTATCGAAATTTTCACCATGCAGTACTTTGTTTACGATTTACTGGGTAGTAACCCCATAAATGTGATTCGACTGGCTGGAGCATGCTTGGTAATCGCAGGATTCTTCTCCCTTTTTGTTCGTGAATCAGAAGATTCAGCTATTTAATTTCACATACTATACAATGCTTTTTACTGCCTACGAAAAGGATTTAGTTAAGGAACATTAACGTTTTGTTCACACTTAGTTTATACTTCAGAATAGGTGTTGTAAGTTGCATCTACCAATTCTTATTAAACCTATGTACAACACATTACACCCTTGTAATCTGACGCTACACACTTTTGAAACTCTTTTTAGTTTCAAAAGGTATTATTCTTATGGTTTGAATTCAGCTCCAAAAGACTACGTACTTCCTGGTAGCTTTGGTCATTATCCCGCTCGGGACTCCCATTCGGGATTTTTATTTTCCACTATTTTGTTTATGAATTATTTGCTAATCAATCAATTAATCAAATTAGAATGAAAAAAATGAACTTAAAAACATTTTTTACGGCACTACTCCTCACAGTAGGATTAGTGACCTCTGCTCAGACTGTAACTGGTATAGTTACGAGCGATGACGGCCCTCTACCAGGGGCGACTGTTGTAGTAAAAGGAACATCAAATGGTGTTTCGACTGACTTTGACGGAAACTTTAGTATTAATGCCCCTGCAGACGCGATTCTCGAAGTCTCTTTTGTTGGCTTTTCTACTCAAGATGTACCCGTTAATGGACAAGATAACCTCACTATTACTTTGGCTACCGACAATGAGTTGGATGAAGTAATTGTGACGGGATATGGTTCTCAAAAGAAAAAGGAAATTACTTCTGCTGTTACGGTAGTTGGGGAAGAGGATTTTAATAAGGGAACCATTAATAGTGCAACTGAATTACTGCAAGGGAAAGTAGCAGGTTTGAGTATCTATAATCGAGGTGGAAATCCAAATTCACAGGCTACTATTCGCTTAAGAGGGATTTCAAGCATAGGATCTAATGTGCAGCCTTTAGTTGTAATCGACGGAATTATAGGAGGATCCCTACAGAATTTAGATCCAAACGATATCGAATCCATTAATGTATTGAAAGATGGTTCAGCAGGGTCGATTTATGGTACTCGAGGTTCTTCGGGTGTTATTTTGGTAACAACCAAAAAAGGGAAGAATCAAAAGACCACATTCAATTATAATGGTCAACTTGCTACTTCCTCTGCCTTTGAGACGGTTAATGTTTTAACTGCCGATGAGTTTAGAGCAGCAGGGGGAACAGATCTTGGAAGTGATACTGATTGGATTAATGAAGTTATTCGTAATAGTGTTACCCAAATTCATAATTTCTCTGCTACTGGTGGTCACCACGAAACTACTTATCGTATTTCAGCTAATTTGCGTGATGTAGATGGGATTTTGACCAACTCGGGTTTTGATCAATTTAATGCACGTGCAAATTTTAGTTCCAAAGCTTTCAATGAAAAATTAAAAATTGATTTCAACAGTTCTTTTACAAGGAGAAATCAACAAAACGGGTTCGCTGAAGCGTTGCGTTATGCTGTTTTGTATAACCCAACAGCACCTGTTTTAGGTGTCGATTCTCCTTTTCCTTTTAATTCTGACCAATTTGGAGGTTATTTTGAATCCCTTGGATTATTTGATAGTTTTAACCCTGTTGCAATTGCAAACCTGAATCAGAATAATGGAAACTTAATTGAGTTTAATTATGGATTGAATTTAAATTATAGTTTTTCGGATACTTTTTCACTCAATTTAAATATTGCGCAACAAGAAAGTAAATATTCCAATAAAATTTATTACCCAACAACCTCACACTTTAGAGGAAATGCTACCAGTCCTATACGAAAAGGGCGTGCGGAGTTTTATGAAAATAAAAATCGATTTAAACTTGCTGAATTATATGGGACTTATGACAATACTTTTGGCGTAGTAGACTTGACATTTACTGGCGGGTATTCCTTTCAGCAATTTAATTTTGAAGATTTTTCATTAGGTTTAGGAGACTTTCCAAATGATGACATTAATTTTGCCGATGCTATTGAAAATTCTCAAGATTTAAATACGAATCAACCGATTACTGCTAACAGTAATGTTTCTCCAGACGAACGAATTATTGCCTTTTTTGGACGTCTGAATTTAACAATCGATGATGCGATTTTCCTAAATGCCTCGATTCGACGTGAAGGCTCAAGCAAATTAGGAAAAGATAATCGATACGCTATTCTTCCAGCAATTGGAGTTGGAATTGATTTGAATCACTACCTAGAACTAAATAATGTTGAATTATTGAAAATTAGATTAGGGTATGGAACTACTGGTTCGTTACCAAGCCAAAATGGCTTAGATTTAGATGGTAGGATTGTTACTGAAAATTCTCCAACTGGCGGTTTTTCAACGCAATTAGTCCGAGCTGCAAATCCTGATTTAAAGTGGGAAAGTAAGGGAGAAATTAACTTTGGAGTAGAGTTCAATACTAATCGTTTTGCTGCTACCTTAGATTTATACAGTCGAGACATCGATGATTTTGTTTTATTGAGAACGATTGAGAGCAGTGATGAAGGTGTAACCCAGCAGTATCAAAATGCAGGGAATATCAATACCAAAGGAATTGAGTTAGCATTGAATTATGATTTTGTCAAAAAAGATGCAATTACCTATAATGCTGGTATAGTTTTATCTTCTTACAATACAGTTCTAAAAGAGTATGTTACTCCTCGGGAGGTTCGTTCTAATTTAGGATCTCCAGGACAAAATGACACTCCCTTGATTCGAGTGTTTACCGGAGAGCCCGTCGGTCAGATATGGGGGCCAGTATATGACAGTGTAGATGCCAGTGGGAATCCGGTGTTTAAGGATCTGAACGGAGATGGTGTGTTGAAAACAGATTCTGGAAATGCGTTAGATGATGATGTTGATTTTGCTGTCTTAGGAAATGGAATTCCTGATTTAGAATTGGGATGGACCAATCAGTTAAGTTTTGGAAAATGGTCTGTCAACGCTTTCTTTAGAGCTGCATTTGGGCACAGTCTAGTCAATACTTTTAGAGCTTTTTATGAGCCACGCTTATCTTCTCAAAGTTCCTATAACTATGTGACTTCAGAATTAGCAGTACCAGGACTTACAACCGCTCGATTCAGTTCTTTATATGTTGAGAAGGCTGATTTTTTTAAGCTGGATAACTTAACAGTTAATTATGCTATCAATACTGATAAATGGAAGAGCATAGATGGGTTAGACCTTTCCTTAAATGGACAAAATCTGTTTGTGATTACAGGATATACAGGACTTGATCCTGAACCATCATTATCAGATGGTAATGATGTGTTATCTCCTGGGATTGATCGACGAACCAACTATTTTGCTTCGAGAACCTTCACTTTTGGTGTAAACCTTAAATTTTAATAATGAAACTTATGAAAAATACATTTATAAAGTATGTATGGAGTACAGCAGCTTTGCTGCTCGTTTTCTCCTGTACGGATTTAGACTCAGAACTCAGAGGAGAGTTCGTTGATGACATTACTCTGCCCGGTGTACAAACTGGATCAGGTGGAACAACTAGTGATGCGCTTTCAGGGCCTTATTCTCAGTTGAGGAATTCAGGTACTGCCAATCACGGAGGATACTTTTCTGTTCAAGGAATAACCTCGGATGAAATGTTAATTGGGGCTAAAGGAGGCGACTGGTTTGATGGTGGAGTTTTAATTCAATTACACGAACATTCCTATACTCCTTCTCATGGATTCATTAATGGAACATGGACCCAGCAATATGCAGCAATCAATTCTTGTAACGAGTTATTAGCTTCTGAATTAGACGCTGGGGAAACCGCACAAATTAAAGCATTACGTGCTTACTTCTATTGGAGGTTACTTGATTTGTATGGACGCGTTAAATTAATTACGGTTAGGGGTCAAGATGAACCTCAGTCTTCTCGCCAAGAAGTCTTTGATTTTGTAGAAAGTGAGTTGTTAGCATCTTTGGGAATAACTGCAGTTACTGCTGATATGGATTTATCAGCCAGTCCTTTAAGCACTACTAATAATGCTTATAGAATCAATCGTTTCGCAGCATTAGGCTTTTTAGCTAAACTGTATTTAAACGCTGAAGTCTATACTGGAACTGCTAGATTCAATGAA
>Ga0075469_10000814_pt1 | contig 14076 bp, 9 predicted proteins | sample DEB08_DNA_13_FD_77577 | JGI IMG/M metagenome (GOLD analysis project Ga0075469, IMG submission 77577) | Aqueous microbial communities from the Delaware River and Bay under freshwater to marine salinity gradient to study organic matter... | ecosystem: Environmental > Aquatic > Marine > Coastal ...
CTCAGCCGGAACTGGCTGGTGATCGCGGTCGCCTGACGTTCTGGCGGCCCCATGCTGGTGCCGCCTTTTTTCCCCAAGCATCAACATGGCGACCCCTTGCGAGGTGATCTGGCGCGTTGTTTCCGGGAACCACATATCATAACAGATTGACAGACCGAAACGGCCCACATCGGGTACGTCAAACACGCAAAAATCTGTGCCTGCAGCAACGCCAGCCTCGTATGGGCGGAACGGGAACATTTTGGCGTAGCGGCGGATGATCTCGCCTTGCGGGTTGATCACGAAAGAGGTGTTATAAATGCGTCCATCTACGGGATCAGTGATAAACATCGAACCGGGGATCAGCCAAACGCCGTGTTTTACCGCTGCGGCCTGAAACTGCTCAAGCGTTTCGTTTTCTGGTGCCAACGCGTATTGGTCCAAAGGACCGAACGGGGCAAGTTCTGAGAACAAAACCATCTGCGTCCAAGGAAAGCGTATCATTAAGATATCAAGGCGCTGAAGCATCCCTTCAACGTTTGATTCAAGCGCATGTACGTGCATCTGGACGCCAGCAATTGCGAAAGGTGTCATATCCTAAATTCTCCATAAGGACAGAGGCAGCCTGAAGAGGCTGTCATTATCTCTGCTTCAAGCATCTACTACGACCTTACGACTAGAACGGTAATAGGTGATCTACGCACAACCCTGTCAGCGTTTGAGCCGACCAAAAAACTAAGCTTTCGGTAATTTTTCAGGACGTTCCTATTAATCCTACCGAACGCCCAAAGTTGTTTCATACTTATGTCGTTAAGAACGTGTTTGCTCACAAGATCTTCCAGCGCGGCCCTCCGAACCACGCACAAAGCGTGACAGTTTCTGAACACTGACAAGGTCGGTTGATTTCTGCAACAAAATTCATGATTTGCCACCAACTTTGTTTAATATTATCATCAATCGGCGCGATATTCGGCACTCTGCGGTTCTAATTCTTGGGATATTTCGACCCGAATACAGGTCCTGCAAACAAAAAAGGCGGGCCCTAAAGCCCGCCTTTAAGTCACTTTCAGAACCAACTGAAGTTCAATTTTCGGCGATTGCCGCAGCAAGTGCTGCCTCGAAGATCGTCAAACCTTCATCAATGATCGCGTCAGATGCTGTCAAAGGCACCATAATTCGAAGGGCATTGCCGTGCATACCACAAGCCAGCAAAATAAGACCGCGTTGCAAGGCATGTGCAACCACCGACTTTGTCAGGGCAGCGTCAGGTGCGGCGGTTTCAAAGTCAGTCACAAACTCGACAGCTAGCATCGCCCCCAAGCCACGAATGTCCCACATACGGAACGGTGAAACGCGCGCGCCAATTTCCGCAAACCGTGTACGAAAATATTCACCAAGCGCAGTGGAACGCGCAAGCAGCCCTTCGTCTTCAATCGCTTGGATTGCGGCAAGTGCGGCAGCGCAGGCAACAGGGTTGCCACCATATGTCCCACCCAAACCACCGGGAATAACTGCGTCCATGACTTCGGCGCGACCAATCACGCCAGCAATCGGATAGCCGCCTGCCATAGATTTCGCGACGGTGATCAGATCGGGTACAACGCCTGAATGTTCAATCGCAAACCAAGTACCCGTCCGGCCAAAGCCCGCCTGAATTTCATCAGCAATCAACATGATACCGTGGGTGTCGCAGATTTCGCGCAAAGCTTGCATCATCTCGAACGGCACTGGGGTATAGCCGCCTTCGCCCAACACAGGCTCGATTATGATTGCGGCAACGCGTTCTGGCTGCGCATCTGTGAGGAATAGGTTCTGAAGGCCAGTCAACGCATCTTGCACTGTGATCCCGTCGCGCAAGTTGGGGAAAGGTGCGCGGTAGATGTCAGACGGAAACGGACCCACGTCCTTTTTGTAAGGGGACACCTTGCCGGTCATACCCAAGGTCAAAAGAGTGCGGCCGTGGTAGCCGCCCGTAAAGGCGATGATGCCAGGACGGCCAGTTGCAGCGCGTGCAATTTTTACAGCATTCTCAACGGCTTCGGCACCGGTGGTGACCAAAAGCGATTTTTTCGCATGATCGCCTGGCGCAAGTTCGTTCAGCTTTTCGGCCAATGCGACGTACGGCTCGTAGGGGACAACCTGAAAACTGGTGTGTGTATAAAGATCCTCTTGTGCCTTTGCGGCAGCCACGACTTTTGGGTGCCGGTGACCGGTATTCAACACCGCAATACCGCCCGCAAAATCAACAAAGCGGTTGCCTTCAACGTCCCATAGTTCAGCGTTTTCCGCATGATCAGCAAAAATCGGTGCGGCAGAGGCAACGCCCCGTGCAACAGCCGCTTCACGACGCGCAACCAGACCCGCATTTGTTTTCACATGCATGACGACATCAGGAACAACCGAAATGTTCGGGTTCTTCTTGGCAGAGGTCTTGCGCGGCTTCTTCTTTTCGGTGTTTGCCATATCGAGAGTATCCTTGTGAGACTGGACTGGTTTGTCCGCAACTTCAGACGTTTAAAATTCTCATAATACGTTTATTTTATCTGTCAATGTGAATTCCTTCTAGATACCTGAGACATATTTAGTGCGCGTGCATGGCGTCGATTTGCCTATCGAATTTTGTTTCGATAATGATCCGCCTGCATTACATTGATCTTGCAACCAAAAATCCGCAACGGAAAAAGGAATGCTGTGTGAATATCGGAAAGCGACTTCAGGACATCCGTAAAGCCCACGGCCTTTCCCAACGCGAACTTGCGTCACGCGCCGGTCTAACGAACGGAACGGTTTCGCTCATTGAGCAGAACAAAACCAGCCCGTCGATAGCGTCACTCAAGAGCCTCTTGGATGCGATTCCCATGAGCATTGCCGAATTCTTCGCAAACATCGAACAAGGGCAGCAGGACAAGTACTTTTATGGCTCCGACGAGTTCATTGAAATCGCGCCCCAGTCCGATGGCCCTGCGGTATCTTTGCGTCAGCTTGGTAACGCGATCAGCCACTCGCTCCAGATCCTTGATGAAATTTACCCGCCCGGTGCAGACACAGGGCCCGAATTGCTGACCCACACAGGCGAAGAAGCGGGCATTGTGACAGAAGGCGAGATTGAAATTACCGTTGCCGATCAAATAAAAGTCGTGCGCGTCGGCGAAGGATATATCTTCGACAGCCGCCTGCCCCACCGGTTTCGTAATGTCAGCGGCGCGACGTGCCGGGTAATCAGCGCATGCACCCCGCCAACGTTCTAAGCTGATCGCGACTTCATTGTTCTTGGGCGTTTTATTTAGACCTCACCGCGATCCGGACCAGCCTTTCACACCCGTCAGCAGGAAGACCGGTTGTCATCCATGAGTATTACTCATCTATCGCGTGATAATATCTCGGTGTTTTATGGCTCAAAGCAGTGCTAACAAAAGATGTGGAAGTGAATCGCGGCATCATTCTTTTGGATTTGAAGGGGGTTCGGTCCCAACCCTGCCCCTGCAGCATCGCTTCCACAGCCGTCAAAGAATTCGGCGGGTGTGGAAACTGACAGCTTTATCAAAATTATTTCATTGAACATGAAACGAGTTCTGCTCATGCTTCCACAATGGACATAACCCTTCTTAAAACATTCCTCGAAGTTTCAGCGACCGGATCGTTTGTGTCTGCATCAGAGCGGCTATACGTCACCCAATCAGCCGTTTCACTGCGCATTCAGCGGCTAGAAGATACATTGGGCAAACCTTTGTTCACGCGGTCCAAAGCCGGGGCAGAAATGACGAACGCTGGTCGTGAATTTGAACGCTACGCGCTTTCGATGATCCGCATTTGGGAGGAAGCCCGCCAACAGGTTGCAATCCCCGAAGGTTTTACCAAAAGTCTGACAATCGGCGCGCAGTATTCGCTTTGGCCGCGGTTGGGATTTCGCCTGCTTGATGGATTGCAGGCACGTATGCCCGAACTCAACATTCGCGCCGAACTGGGCATGCCTGACCGGCTGACGCGGTTCTTGATCGAAGGAATAATGCAGGTCGGCTTGATGTATATGCCGCAGCTTCGACCGGGGCTATCTGTTGAACCGGTCATGAACGAGGACCTTGTTTTGGTGGCGTCTTGGCCAAACCCGACGCTAGACCTTGAAGGGCGCTACGTGTTTGTGGACTGGGGACCCGAATTTGTGAATGCCCATACCATTGCATTGCCAGAGCTTACGAACCCCGGCTTAACGCTATCACTTGGCGCACTGACTGCAGAATACGTGGTCAACCGACAATCATCAGCATATCTGCCAGCACGCTACATCAAAAAGTACCTTGATAGCGGCCAGCTTTATCTTGTGCCCGGGGCCCCCACGTTTCCCTATCCGGTTTGGGCCGTTTGGCGCGACGATCTAGACCCCGAGATAATGGAAGCTGCACGGTTTGTTCTAAAGCAGGTTGCCACGGATGCCGATACGGCGAATGAGGTCGTGATGGAACAGCTTACCCAGCTTAGCGACGTTTCCACGGTTGAAACGCTTGGGGAAAGCACAATCGTTCGGCAAACTGATCCATAACCAATTATCGCTTCAAGCATGGTTATTTTAAATTTTTCTTAAGTATAAACTTTCTCTAGACGTTCCAACAGCAGAAATGCTCCCGTTCCCTGAACAGGACGGGTCACCTTGTTGGGAAAGGCTAGACCCATGAAAAACGTATTTATTATCGCTGCAATCAGTGGCTTTATTGCGACCGGTGCTGTTGCACAGACAACTGCATTCGTTAACCAAGATGCATCCGCTGACGCAGTGGAAGCAATCGAAGACGCGATCGAAGATGACCGCGAGCGCGACATTGGTGGCTTTGGCAACGAAGGCCGCGAGATTGGCAACTACGGCTCTTTGGCGATGCGCGGTACTGCTGCAAATAACAACGGTGCCACATCTGGCGATCTTGGCCTTGGCATGCGCTACGGCACTTTTGATGGCGTAAATGGTTTTGACATCACTGCCACCTATACTTACGGCGACGTTGACGGCAAAAAAAGCAAAGACACACTGCTGGCAGGTATCGACTATCGTCGCGAGCTGACATCTTCCGTGTTTGCATATGGCAAACTTGAAGCATTCTTTGACAACGCTGCTGCTGACTTTGCAGCCGACGCTGCTGCTGAAGCTGGGCTTCTCATGCTTACTGAAGAAGTTGACCCGAATATCATTACACAGGACGTCTTTGTTGGTGGTGGTATTGGTTACCGCATCGTCAACGATGCGGACACACAGTGGTCAATTCAAGCTGGTCCAGGTTACCGGTCGACTAAGTTCGTAGTCGAGGACTCTGCGAACGAAGCCGCAGCATCGGTTTCCAACAACGTATTCTATAGCTTGTATGACACGCTGTACGTGACCAACGATACCGACGTGATCTATTCAGAAACACTGACAACAGTGAACAATAACCTCGCGCTGAACGTTGCTTTGACAGACACTTTGTCCCTGCGCACTGGCCTGTCATCGGTCTTTGACGCGGACAAAAAGGTCTCTTAAGGGGTAAACACACTTGGCGTGTCTGTGATCTACAACTTCAACTAACCAAGGGTTTGCATTCCCAATTGGCCTACGCCCTCGTGCGCCAATATGAAGTTGAACGAAGGGGTGGAGAAATCCACCCCTTTTTCGGCATATTGCATCTGGCCACGGCAATGCGCTGTTGATGCATTTTCTTAAGCTTTCTCTACTCTGAGTGGCCAGCGCATTTCTGTTATCTTCTAATGACGCCGCGAATGTTTATCAGTTAAGGTATTGAGATGGATATTGTTATCGTCACAGCGGTTGTTGCATCGCTTTTCCTCGTTATTGGCATAGCAGAACCATTAGCAGCGCGGGTCAGGCTGCCTTACAGCGTTATCTTGGCTGTTTTGGGTGTGGTCATCGGTATGGCCGCAATTTTCTTTTTACGGACCGATTTGACAGATGCGCTCAACCCGATTGCTGCGGCGATTGTTGGACTGCCCATCCGGTCGAACGTCTTTCTTTATGTCTTTCTACCTACGTTGCTGTTTCAGGCAACATTAGGCATGAACCTGCGGCAAATGCTGGACGACTGGGTGCCCATTTTGGTGCTCGCCGTTGTGGCAGTGGTAGTGGCGACCCTGACGGTCGGCTACGCATTAAGCTGGACAAGTTCGTTGCCACTCGCCGCCTGCCTTTTGATAGGTGCTATTGTCTCGACGACTGACCCCTCTGCCGTTGTCAGTATCTTCCGGTCTATCTCAGCCCCGCGCAGGCTGGCCCGCATTATCGAGGGGGAAAGCTTGCTCAACGATGCCGCCGCAGTGGCGCTGTTTGGATTGTTCATGGGCTTTGTGATGCTTGGCATGCCCGATCCCACATTGAGCGATGCATTCGCACGCTTTCCCGTACTGATTGCTGGCGGTGCATTGACCGGATGGGTCGCTGCACGTGCGGCGGTTTGGATCATGGCCGCTTTTGCGCGCTATGAATTGGCCCAAATCTCGATCTCGATTTCGTTGCCATATCTTGCATACATCGTCGCAGAACAAAGCATCGGCGCATCGGGCGTTATCGCAGTGGTTGCCGCAGGCTTGACGCTGAACCTGACTGGACCGCGCAGGCTGCCGCCCGCGGCATGGTCCAACCTTCGCGATGTTTGGGATTTACTAGCCCATTGGGCAGGCGCATTGATCTTTATACTTGCAGCACTGCTGATCCCGCGCTTGCTAGAGGAAGTACGGCCGTCGGACGTTTTGTTGCTTGGTGTGGTGATTGCCGCAGCAACTGTTGCGCGCGTTGCAATTCTATTTGGACTGCTGCCATTGCTCGCCCGACTACGAATTTCGCCCGCCGTCGAACGCCCTTACCGCGTAGCGATCCTTTGGGGCGGGTTGCGCGGGGCTGTGACACTTGCCTTGGCGCTGGCCGTCACAGAAAGCGCGCTTGTGCCGATCGAAGTGAAACGCATCGTCGGCATCTTGGCGACCGGATTTACCCTGTTCACATTGATCGCGCAGGGTACCACGTTGCGCTTTATCATTCGGAAACTTGGCTTGGACAAACTTTCGCCGTTGGACGAAGCGCTCTCGCGGCAGGTGGTGGCCGTTGCTTTGCAAACCGTGCGTGAAGATGTCGCAAGCACCGCAGAAAACTATGAGCTCACTCATGACATCGTACGCTCAGAGGCAAAGCAGTTTGGTGAAAGGCTCGAAGGGGCGGTGACAGCTGCAGAGGAAAGCGTCGAAATCCTTGACCGCGACCGCATTACACTTGGCTTGATTTCCTTGGCTGGCGCAGAGCGTGATACAATCCTAGAGCGGATGCGGGAACGGTCGATTTCCTCTCGGACCAGCGAAAAAGTCTTATCCGATGTTGACCGACTGATCGAAGCCGCCCGCACGGGTGGACGCAGTGGATATCGGGACGCCGCGAACCGAAGCGTCAAATACGACCGATCGTTCCGGTTCGCAGTTTTCCTACACAACCGTTTCCGGTTCTCAATGCCGCTCAGCAATATGACGGCGGACCGGTTCGAGTTGTTGCTGTCGCAGCGGTTGATCTTGCGTGATCTAGACGGTTTCATCGAGGGGCGCATCCGGCGGATTCACGGCCGCCGCGTCGCGGACCTCTTGCTGGAGTTGCTTAGCAGACGGTTTGATACGGTAGAGACCGCGCTGCAGGGACTGCGCTTGCAATATCCGGGCTACGCAGAAGAACTGGAACGTCGGTTCATAAGGCGAACCGCACTTCGGCTGGAAGAACGCGAATACACAATTATGCGCGAAGACGGGCTTGTTGGCGAAGAACTTTATAGTGTTTTGCTGCAGGGAATTTCTGCAAGACGGGCCGAAGCAGAGGCACGGCCACGCCTGGACATCGCACTGAAAGGTCCTGATCTGGTGAGGCAATTCCCGCTTTTTGCCGATCTAGACGAAGATGCCCTAAAAAAACTCAGCAGGGTTTTACGTACAAGGCACGCCAATGCGGGCGACATCATCATGCGCAAAGACAGCCAAATCAAGAGCGTGTATTTTATTGCCTCTGGGGCGGTTGAGCTGGAAGCAGCAGGGCAAACTTGGCGGCTAGGGCGCGGCGAAATGTTTGGGCAGTTGGCGGTATTAATGCAAAAAACGCGTCGCGCAGAAGTACGGGTGATTGGGCCGTCAACGATTTTGGTCTTAGACGAACCGCGGTTTCGCCGTTTGCTGAAACGCAGCCATGCGATGCGCGAATCCGTGCGTGCAAGCGCGCTGAAACGTGGGATAGACCCGTCTGCGGTTTTGCAGGAATGAAATGATCACGCGTTCAGCGCAATAAATGCAATGCCGCAAACCATCAGTACTGCCGCTCCAAGCCGCCGCTTCCAGTTGCCCTCTTTCATAATAAAGAAACCTATTAGGGTCGCAAAAATAACTGATGTTTCGCGTAGAGCCGAAACCGCCCCCAGCGGTGCAAAGTTCTTTGCATACAGCACCAGTCCATATGCCGTCATGGACACCATGCCTCCGGTGATGCCGACCAGCCAAATCTTCAGCGGGAGCTGCACCAATGTCCGCCGTCTGCGCCAACCAACAAAGCCCGCGATAAACAAATGCAGAAACGCGCCCCAAGCCCAATAGCTAAGCGTGTTTCCAGACAAGCGGACCCCGACGCCGTCGACAAGCGAATAGATTGAAATACAAACGCCCGTCCCAAGGGCCAACCAAAGGGCAGTTTTTCCGACCCCAAACCGCAAGGCATTCCAATTGCTTAGCAAGATGCCCGCAATGATCAATCCGATCCCGGCCCAAGCCAAAGCCGGCAACACCTCGCCCAATAAAACCATCGCCCAAAGCGAAACAAGAGCCGGAACGATCCCCCGAGCAATGGGGTAAACAACACTCAGATCACCGTGTTGATAGGCGCGACCCAACAAGAAAAAATATCCGAAATGCACTAGCGTCGACAAGATAATGTAGATGAAGCTTTCGGCACTTGGCAAAGGCAAAACAGCGACCATTACGGCACCCGGCAACACATGCCCCAGCGCGACAAGTCCAAGCGTTGTTGTGCGGTCAACAGCGGTTTTGACGATGGCATTCCAGACAGCATGCAACATGGCCGCTGACAAAATGATCGCAATAATCGAAGCAGACATGGTGGCCCCCAAAAATGCCCGACCACAGATTTGAACTCGCAGTCGGTATGTTATGCAATGAGGCTGATAAATCAGCCTCGCGGAATTTGTCGTTCGAACTTGGTGTGCCGCCCTGACGCGCGGGGTTCATCTGATTTACCAGATCAGACGCTTACAACTTGCCGGGCGCGTTTACTCTTGTTTGTGCCAATCTGGCATTTCTTCGATCAGTCGCGTTTCCAAAAGCTGGCCATTTGCATATAGAATTGGCGTCGCCACAGCCGCGATATTGCTGTTAAAATCCCGAAATGCGCGCAGTGTTTCCAAGTGAATGTCGCTGCTCGCAAAGCTTTGAACCTGACCCGACTGCAAACGACGGTAGTGACGCTTGCGGCTGTTGCGCTCTGCGCGCTTGATCTCGGTTTTTTCTACATTCAGCAGGCGTGCGCTTTCTAGGTCCTCTGAAATGAGGACATTTGAAGCGAGCCTCAGATTACACAAAATACTCTCGTGCATTTTCGTCAGTTCGCGCCAACCCTCTTTAGAAAAAGTGCTTCGGGTCCTGCGCAAATCCCCAGCTAAAACCATCAACCTCTCGGCGACGACATCGCCCGCTGTTTCCAAACGCACCGCATATTCCAGCATGTCGCGTGCTGCGCGCCCGTTTTTCTTTTCTATCATCTCGACCGGTAGCCCCGCCACAAATGTGCGGATCTTGGTCAGGCAAGAATTCACTTCTCGGTCCAGCGATTGAACTGCTCTGATTTGGTTTTTTTCAGCGTTCATGTACAAATCCATCACAGGGCTGAACATTGCCTCGACCAGCTCTGTCATCCGAAGCAGTTCCAGCTTTAGCGATGCGAGCGCCTGCGTTGGTGTGCCGAAACTCGCAGGATCAAGAACCGTCGTGGGGCGGGATAAAGCCTGTGGAACGGCGTTGCCTTCATTATCTGGCAAGAGCCACACAAACGGGGCCTGCAACAGGGCGCAAATCGGAAGAGCAAGCACCAGCAAGGATGCATTGAACCCGATATGTGAAGTGATCAGCATCTGGCCGCCATAATCAGCGCGCAGCAACCCGGAATTAAGGGCCGTATCTGCAGTAAAAAGCACGACAATTGCCCAAGTACCGCGCAACGCAAGGTTAGCAAAAACAATACGTCGTGCAGGCGCTGCCATGCCTCGCGTCAACCAAACGGGTATGAAAGCGCTTCCCAGATTAGCACCTAGCACCAATGATAAGCCCGCAGCAAAAGAGATCGCATCGATCTGCACCAAGGTCACGCACATCAAAATGGCTGCAACCGAACTGTGCATCATAAAGGCCAGCGCAGCGCCCACCAAAAAAGCCGTGATGTGATCTTCATCAAGGTATTCTGAAATTGCCGGCAAGAATGCACTGTCTCGGATCGGGTCCATCGCATCGCGCAGAAATTGCAGCGAAATCAGAATAAGTGCCACACCCATGATAATGCGTCCGGCTTGCCGAAAGCTTTTCTGTTCTGCTTTAACAAACAGCCAGCCACCGACGGTCAAGAGAACAGGAACAAGCCATGCAAGTTCAAAAGATAGCACCTGAATAATCAACGCCGACCCAAGATCGCCGCCCAAGACAATCGCCAGTCCGGTACCAAATGCAATCAAACCGCCTGCGGCAAATCCGGATGTTAACAACGCAACGGCCGCCGAACTTTGCAAAACGACAGCCAATCCCAACCCCACAAGACTAGCTTTGACGCCCCCGTTTTGGCCGGTCATTAGCCGCTGAAAAGAAGACCCAAAGCTGCGTTCAATCCCGGTACGTACCAATCGCACAGCAAACAGTAAAAGCATGGTCGCGCCGGCAATGCTTACAAGGAATTTGACAATCAGCATGTGCTAGGCAGCGACCAGCGCGAGTAGTTGCGCATGCAATTCCGGTGTCGCCGCCGAAACGACGCGCCCATCGGAATTCAAGGTAAGCGGCAAGCCATCCCAATCTGTGATGAGCCCGCCGGATTCTTCGACCACAACCATAACCGGCAAGTAGTCATAAGGTTGAAGATCATAATCAACCACAGCATCAATATGACCTGCTGCAAGAAGTGCATGTGGGTAGCAGTCATAAGAAAATCGCCGCGTTTGACCCGCCTTGATAAGGTCGGCAAACACATCGGGGTGATCCGCAAAGATTTTTTCGCCCTCATTTATATAAAGGATGCCTGAATTCAGGTTTCTTTGATCAGAGCTTTGAATTGGGTCCCCGTTGAGCGTGGCGCCTGCGCCCTTGATCCCAACAAACACTTCATCCAGTGCCGGCATCCCGATGATGCCGACTTCTGGAACACCTTCGTTCAGGTGTCCCAACAGAAATCCAAACAACGGATGGCCTGACAAGAACGACCGTGTGCCGTCAATCGGGTCAATGATCCACATGCGCTGGCGGTCTGCACCTTCGATGCCATGCTCTTCGCCAAAGATACCGTGAGACGGGAAATGCTCGGCCAAATATGCCCTGACGAGTGTTTCCACCCCTCTGTCAGCTTGGGTCACGGGACTGGCGTCAGCTTTGAACTCTGTCCCTAATTGCCCACGAAAATAACCGCGCGCAGCTTTGGATGCAAAGTCGGCGATATGAACTGCGTGCGCCGCATAGTCAGTCACTGTCAGCATCATCAATCCTATCTGCCAAGTGAATTTCAATTCCCCAGCTTCGCATCGCTTGCGCAAGCTCGGGTGCTGGCGGCTGATCGGTTACAACTTCATCGACCGCGCGTGCATCCAGCCCGCAATGTGGCGCAATTTGATTGAATTTATGATGATCTGCCGCCACCAAAACACGCTCTGCGCAGTCGGCGACAACACCCGCCAGATTGGCTTCAGTGGCCTTAAGGTACAAGAACCCGCGACTTGCTGACACTGCATCGACGCTAACGATTGCGAAGTCATAGACAAACCGGCGCGCATGTTGTTCGGCCACAAACCCAAAGGTTCCACGTTCATCAGTTTGCATTTCACCACCCAGAAAATGCAACTTGTTTCCGTTGTGATTGGCCAGGACTTGGGCAACGCCAATCGAGTTCGTTGCGATTGTCAGATTTGAACGATCACGCAGCTTTTCCGCGACAAATGCAGTTGTAGAGCCCACATCCAAAAACAAAGTCATCCCATCTTGCAATCGACTGACAACCGCCGCCGCAATTGTCTGTTTTTCGGCAGAGTGTTCAGCGATGCGGCGAAAGAAACTGGGCGCATCATGGTGTCCGGTCAGATAGGCACCGCCATACATGCGCTGCAATGCGCCGGTCTTTGATAGCGCCTTGATGGTCCGGCGTATCGTCTCCTCCGACACATCAAGCGCCTTGGCAAGTTCAGTACTGCGTGCGGACCCGCCAAGCCTGTGCAGCATCTCAAGCAGTTTAAGTTGGCGATGTGAATGTTTGAGATCTTTGTTCATGTAGTCGAATCTTTTTCCACAATTTATCCACAAACTCCCACAAAAAATCGGGAATTAACAGGAATTACTCGTGCCTATCACACAAAAGCACTCAAATACTCACGCAGTATATAGAAACTTGCTTCCCAATCAGTCCTTTTTGATCCCTACTCGGCCACACAGCTTGAAAGAGGGGATTCGCTCTATGCGCGGCACTAAGAACGTCTTGTTCATTGTCATTGATCAGCTACGGGCTGATTGCATTTTTGGAGAGTTGGCTGCGCATATTGACCTACCAAACCTACGTGGATTGATGGACGATGCGGTCACTTTTCAGCGACACTTTTCTGTTGTGAACCCCTGTGGACCGTCGCGCGCGTCGCTGCTGACGGGGCAGTACGCGATGAACCATCGGTCTGTCCGCAACGGCACACCGTTGCGCCATGACATACCAAATGTTGCGACAGAATTGCGCAAGTCTGGCTATTTACCCATGCTGTTTGGATACACCGATACGTCGCAGGATCCGCGTGTTTTTCATGCAAACGACCCCGCGCTGCGCACTTACGAACACTACATGAACGGCTTTGAAGAAGTGGTCGAAATGCGCTTTGAAATGTCATACCCTTGGCGCGCGCATTTGATCAATCAAGGCTACGAACTTGCAACATTCGCAGACCTTTTTCACCCCGTTTCACCAACGGGAGGCGTGCCCAAGATCAACGATCCCGCCCCTTACAAGGCAAAGGACAGCGACACTGCGTTTCTAACAGATCAATTCCTTGCGATTATGCCTGCCTACGCAAAGGAAAGCTGGTTTGCGCACCTGACCTACATCCGGCCACATCCACCGTTAATAGCACCTGCCCCGTTCAACGACATGTATGACCCGACCAAGCTGCCCTTGCCAAAGCGGTTTGATGATCCCGCCGACGAGGCCGCGATCCATCCGTTTTTTGGGCCGGCACCACCTAGCAAAACTCCTGCAGGACACGTGAAAGGTTTCCCCGATCTTGCGCCTTCAGTCGAGAATACCCAGACACTGCGCGCCATTTACTTCGGGCTTATTACAGAGGTCGACCAGCATGTTGGTCGTGTGATCAACTTCCTTAAGGACAGCGGCCAGTACGATAATACGTTAATCGTTGTGACCGCCGATCATGGCGAGATGCTTGGTGATCGGCACAGCTGGGGTAAATTTTCGGTCCATGAAGCGGCGTATCACATACCGCTCATTATCCGCCAACCTGATAACACGGCGCGCGCAGGAACCGTTGTGACCGCCCCAACCGAGACGATTGACGTCACCCCCACGATACTGGACTGGGTCGGGCAAGACATCCCGAACTCAATGGATGGCCGCAGCTTGCTGCCGCTATTGCAGGGCGATGTACCGGAAGATTGGCGGAAATATACATTCTCCGAGTTCGATTTCAGTGAACCAGAAGCCCCGACGCTCTGGGAAAAAGAACTTGGAACCGGACCCAGCGATTCCTCGCTGGCCATCTTGCGTGACGCCCGGTTTTCGCTGGTCGAATTCGCAGCTGATCTTTCGCCAATTCTGTTCGATCACGACGCAAACGGCGAACAAGA